>Ga0183098_10312_pt1 | contig 127338 bp, 103 predicted proteins | sample BioMet9_FD_128884 | JGI IMG/M metagenome (GOLD analysis project Ga0183098, IMG submission 128884) | Microbial communities from bioreactor (seeded with sewage sludge) at Lawrence Berkeley National Lab, California, USA - Biofuel... | ecosystem: Engineered > Bioreactor > Anaerobic > Unclassified ...
CGCACAGCGAAGGATTTCCGTTTTCTTGACGGACTCGGCTAGCAAAATGTACGGAACGACGCCAATTCACCGCTGGGGGGACGCGCGCCCCGCTTTACGTGTAGTTTCCACATTGGCTTGACTGGACCCTGTTGGCATACTGTATCCTGAGATGGTTTTCCGCCAGTGTAATACTTTCGTTTACGATTGTGTTGAGTGACTTTCAAGTCACCCGCGAGATTTATCTGTGCCGAGATAACAGCGGGACGGGGTGTCCCCTTGTAGCGGAGCGAGCGTTCGGTCAGCCGCCCTTCTCGTATGTCTGGGCGCACGATGTACTATCGGCCTACCTCAGCAACTCAACGGCGGCCTTCGCGAGCGTAGTCACAAGGGGTGCCCCGGCCCACAGTCATTGTCTGCCCTGGATTCATGCCAACCTCTATGTTTGATAGCCAGCCAATTCAAGGATTAATCATGCCTGTTGGTATGAAAATGCGTTTCGCAAACCATACATTTAATCATAAAAATTCCTATTAACTATATCCCGAAGGGGGAGACGTCAATCATGCAATCTAAAACAGATTTAAGAGTAATTAAAACAAAATCCAATATAAAAAAAGTTTTTATTGAATTATTGTACCAAGAGGAATTCAGTAAAATTACTGTCCAAGAAATATTAGATCGTGCATTGATTAATCGTTCCACCTTTTATAAATATTACATAGATAAATATGATTTGGCTGAACATCTTGTTGATGAGGTCATTAAGGATTCAACTATTTTTATCAATGAACGTTTTACATCTACTAGAGAAGGGACTTTTTTTCCCACTATTAAACGTATATATGAACATTTTTATGAAAGAAGAAATGTAATTTTAGCGCTTTTAAGGATAAAGACAGATGAAATCAGTTTAGGTGATACATTCCAAGCTTTGTTAAAAGAGCAGTATATAAACCATATAAAAACAAATACCTCTAAGGAAGCTGCGTCACTTATTGATTATCATGCCACTGTTTATGCTTCTTTTGTTTTCACCACACTGAAATGGTTGCTGATTTCAGGCAATGAATCCGACATAGAGAAAATCACGCAAGATTTTAATAGCACATTTTTTGATAGGATATTTTTTAGGGATTTTAAAACAGACGATATTGCCAAAATCTAAATAAAACAGAACTAGGGGTGGGTAGGGCGGAAAGCATATAATCAACCCATTTGTATATGTTTGCATAATCATCTTTCTTAAGGTCAACGCATGCTGCAACAGTGGCAATGCTGGAAAAATAGTTAACTAAAAGGAAATGGCTAAATCTATAAATGGAGTTTGGTTAACTATCTGCCGATAATAAGCTTTGACTGCCATTTTCCTGTTCGGTACTGTACAAAGGAAATCGCCCAGTTTGCAAACCATCCAATCGGCACTGCATACCAGACAACTGCAATCCCCAAGTGTGGAGCAAGAGCCATAGCAAGGGCCACTCGGATGATAAGATTCACAAGATTTGCTATTGTGAACATTTTCATGTCGCCTGCACCACGCAGCAGGCCATCAACAGCCATTTTAAAACCAATCAGACAGAAACACCATCCCATAAATAATAGATAGTTGTTCCCGGTTGCCAATGCAGACGTTGTAGCTGTGTTGCCAAGAAACATTTCAATAATCGGTTTATGGAAAATTTCTAGTATAAAGCATATGATTGCAGCACAGATGATTATCATTATGTTTGCCGCATGATAACCTTTTATAACGCGATCTTTTTTACCAGCACCGATATTCTGTGCTGTGTATGAAGAAATAGCGTTTCCGATGCCGGCCATCGGTACAACACACATGGTTTCGATTCGCATAGCAGCTGAAAAACCAGCGAGAATTTCTGAACCAAATCCATTTACGACTGACTGTACCAGCATCATTCCGATGGAAACTGTTGATTGTTGTAAAATAGAGGGAAACGCTATTTTTGACATAGGAAGTAACTCATTTCTTGCAAAAATAGCATTACTATTGATGTTGCCACCTATTGTTTTGAGCTGTACTGATAGCACAAGGAAGGACAAAAGAGCTGAAATTCCTTGTGCTATCAGTGTTGCCCATGCCACACCGGCAATACCCATCTGAAATGTCGTAACCGAAATCCAATCTAGAATTATATTAAATAAAGAGGAGAAGATTAGAAAGGCCAGTGGTATTTTTGATTTTCCAAGGGCATTAAATATGGATGACAGTACATTATACATAAAGAGGAAAGGTAAGCCATAAAAATAGATATTTAAATATACAACTGCCATATCCAACGTGTCGTCTGGCGTGTTCAATATGATCATAATATTTCGGCTGAAAGCTAAACCAACGACACTAAGTAAAATACTGATTATGAGAAATGAAAGCAGCGATGTATAGATAGCTGCTTTCATTTTCGCAAAACTTTTAGCTCCAAAATATTGACTGATAATGACAGATGAGCCAATGGCACCACCAATGGCGATGCAAATAAAAATGTTTGTAAGTGAATAGGAAGCCCCGATTGCTGCTAATGCACGTTCTCCAACAAACCGTCCGGCAATCGCAGAATCAGCCATAGTATAAGTCTGCTGGAACAGATTTCCTAAGATTATCGGAAGTGAAAAAATTAGTAATGCAGTAAGTGGTTTTTTTTGGGTAAGATAATCATTCGTCATTATTTTGCTTCTCCAAAATTTTTGCATCCCTTTTTCTACATTCAGCTTCAAATTCACAGGTGCAGTCGGAGTCATTGACGAGATCAGGTAATGTTGGATACAGCATTATTTTCTTTGAAAAATAGTTCAGTGCTGTTGAAATCATTTCTCGATTGACGAGGTAATGCGTCTGGTAGCCAATTTTTACGCCTGTTATCAATTGATATTGCTTCAATATCCGGATTTGTTGTGAAATGGCGGGTTCGCTGATACCAAGCTTCTTAGAGAGTGCCTTTACGCAGTAATGGCGTTTCAGCAGTAACTGCAACAGCCGGAACCTTGTTTCGTCAGTAACAATATGAATGATTTTTACATAGTCCATAGCTTACTCCTTTTCACATTGATTAAGTATATTATTAATTAAGTGATTACTTAATTATAGTAACACCTTTATAGTTGAAAATCAAGATAATGCCATTACTTCCTTGTAAATAGGAGTAATGGCTCTATGATTGGATGCGCAAAGAATAAAAATATTCGAATTCCAAAAACTAAGATTTCCAGTAAATTTTCGTTGTATCAATAATTGCAGATAATATGAAATAGAACAGTATGGTACGAACTGATCTCTGTGGAAAAATACGAAAATGTTATAAATACAAAACCAAAGGAATCAGTATGATTGATTTGAATGATGTGAAATTCAAGTTGTAGAAATATTTTTGGAGATTTGTATTTACGACTTATAATGCATATTATAGCGTGTGATATATACTGACAAGAATATAGAAGTAGTTTTTGAACGTGATAAAATCAATGTATTAATTTCAACAGTTTTCTCGCTATAATGACATATGCAGAGATTTATGAAAACAATAGGATACGGGGAAAAGAGAATATATAATAACTTCCGATAACGTTTATTTATCGGAAGTTATTATATATTGTAAAAAGGTGTGTTATAATATATTAAATGGCATCCAGCCTCTATCCCTGTATGTCATCATAATCAAGTTTTAAAGGAGGTATCAGCCGTGGCCCAGCCCGACAAATGTTTTTATTTACGCAATGCTGATGTCATTGCAGATAACGAAAAATTGACAGATAAAAGTCGGCACAGTATTTATATATCCCGTGCCGACAATACGATTGATGCGTATGAATCTGATTGGAATGACTTTTATGACTGGTGCATCCATCATGATGTATCCCCGTTTCCAGCAGAACCAGAAACGATTGTCAATTATATGAATGACCTGGCCGATGCTGCCAAGGCTAACACTGTCGCTCGGCGCATCAGTGCCTTGACAGAAAATTTTGATGCTGCCGGTATACGTGATAACCCATGTCGTTTCCCTATGGTTAAAAACGCCCTCAAGGGCATTAAGCGCATGAAAGGGACATTACAGCAAGGAAAGCTTCCCGTCCTGTTCGACGATATCCAGGACATGGTATCTTCTTTAGATGGTGATCCATTAGTCCAAGCCCGCGATAAAGCCATTTTGCTCGTTGGCTTCTATGGCGCCCTGCGTCGGTCCGAAATCGCCGGCCTCGATGTAGAAGATCTGCGGTTTACCCGCTTAGGCCTGCTCATTACGCTGCGAAATTCTAAGACTGACCAGCAGAACCAAGGACAACTAGTAGCCATACCTTACGTAGAAAATAAAGAAATATGTGCCGTAACGGCACTGAAGGAATGGCTCAATGTAAGTGGTATTACGTCAGGACCGTTATTTCGCGGCTTCTCCAGAGGCCATACAGTGCGAAAAAATCGGATTTCTGACAAGACCATCGCCCTTATCGTCAAAGAGCATGTGCGCCTCCTCGGTATGGATTCAGCCGATTATGGTGCTCACAGCCTGCGCCATGGTTTCGCGACCTCAGCCGCTCAGCACCATGTAGGAGAACGGGAAATTATGCGGCAGACTCGTCATAAATCACAGACCATCGTTCGTAGATATATCGATGAAGCCGATCGCCTCATCGACAATCCCATTATCAAGATGACAGAAAAAAATTGAATGTACAGCCTTCTATTATCGGAGCGGATTCGTCCGGACATCGAAGGAATTTTTTAAACGGTTTACATTGTTCTTGTCAACCGGAACCTGCAGGACTTGGCCGGGATAAATATGATCCGTGTCGGTCAAATGATTTGTCTTTAAGATATCCCAGACGACATGGCGGACATCGACGGATCCGCCCGATGCAGTCGATGCAATAGACCAGACTGTATCACCGGCATGTACCTGTACAGGAATCAATTCCCGCGCAACTGGCGTTGTCCACCCCAATTGGGTCAGCAATACGACGAACGCGGACAATATCATCAAATATTTAATAGTGTTATTTGCCTTGCGGATTACGGTTGCCATATATATCACCCCAGAACGAATGTTTGTTTGATGGTTATATTATATCGCCGAACATCTGTTCTTGTCAAGATATTTTGAACAAATGTTTGATTTTTAATAGTGCTTCAGGTATAATGAACATATACTAATCCAGGGTGGTGCAATTATGCTGAATAACGAGAAAAACCTTACAACCAGACAGAAACAAATACTGGAATATATACGCAGCTGTGTGCATCAGTACGGGTATCCCCCGTCGGTGCGGGAGATTTGCCGAGAAGTCGGCCTCAGTTCTACTTCTACTGTCCATAACTACCTCAATCGCTTGGAGGACCAGGGCTTTATCCGCAGGGATCCTTCCAAGAATCGTACGATAGAAATTTTGGATGAAGGGTCGTGGCGGTCTAAAAAAATTGTGCCCATGCCTCTCGTCGGCCAAGTCCGGGCCGGTGCCCCTATCTTAGCTGAGGAATGTGTGGAAGATGTGTATCCTTTTTCTGCTGATTTTGTCGGTGAAGATGATTGTTTCATGTTGACTGTCAAAGGTGACAGCATGGTCGATGCTGGTATCTTTGAAGGAGACTATTTGGTCGTCCGCTCTCAGAATAGCGCCCAAAATGGTGATATAGTCGTAGCTCTTCTCGGTGATGAAGCGACGGTCAAGCGTTATTTCGTGGAAAAGGACCGAGTTCGCCTGCAGCCTGAAAACGATGCGTATGAACCGATATATACGCGGGAATGTTACATACTCGGTAAAGTCATCGGGTTATTCCGTAAATACTGATAGGCCTATAAAATCTAAGGACTCGAATCGATGTGATTCCAGTCCTTTTTACTTTTATATGATAGTTTGCTACGATAAAAACTCTCAGGAGCTGCACATAGCAGTCTCTGAGAGTTTTTGTCTACGCATACATACTTAATAATGGTTACTTCGCCATCAACTGAGCAATTTTATTGGCAAATTCGATGGGATTTTCCGGCATGATACCTTCGATGAGCAGTGCTTGATCATACAGGAGCTTGCAGTAATCTTTGAAATCCTGTGTATCTTTTCCAGCACCATGTAAAGTCTGGAGGCGTTCGAATAACTGGTGGTGAGGATTGATTTCCAGTATGTGCTGTGCCTTGAACATGGGGTTGTTGGCTTCGGCAAATACTTGTTCCATAGCCAGGCTGGGACCGTTTTCATCAGCGACGAGGCACACGGCGCCAGATTTCAGCCGGGTACTGATTTTGACCGCCGAGACCTTTTCACCCAAGATTTCTTTGATATCTTTCATTAAATCTTCGTTTTGCTTGGCAATATCTTCGGTCTGTTTTTTTGCTTCTTGAGATTCTACGTCATCCAAATCGAGTTCTCCGCGGCTGATGTTCTTAAATTCCTTGCCATCATATTCGTGGAGGGATTCGACGGAGATTTCATCGACAGGATCGAGGAAATACAAGACTTCAATGTCTTTGTCACGCAACAATTCCATCTGCGGCAAGGCATCGAGGGTATTCTTTTCTTTACCTGTAGCATAGTAGATTTTCTTTTGGTTTTCCTTCATGCGGCTGACATATTCAGATAACGTCGTCATCTTGCCGTCCTTGGAGGACATGAACATGAGGAGGTCCTTCAGTTTGTCTTTATTGCTATCCGTTGAAAACATGGTGTTGTATACGCCGATTTTCAGGGATTTACCATACTGGGCCCAGAATTTTTCGTATTTTTCACGATCATTCTTCAAATTACGTTCTAATGTCTTGAGGATGTTCTTTTCCAAATTCTTGCCAATCAATTTTAATTCGCGGCTCTGCTGCAATAATTCCCGGGAAATGTTCAGGGACAGGTCCGGAGAATCGACCAGGCCTTTGACGAAACGTAAGTATTCAGGAAGCAGGTCCTTGCATTTATCCATGATGAATACGTGGCGGGAAAACAGTTGGATACCAGCTTCAAAATCCTGATAATACAAATTGAACGGTGCTTCTGCCGGGATAAACAACAGAGAAGTATATTCCACATTACCTTCGACCTTTGTGTGGAAGATTTCCATAGGTTCATCCCATTCATGGAACTGGTTCTTGAAGAATTCCTTGTATTCTTCTGGTTTGATATCCGATTTATTCCGTGTCCATAAAGGCTGCATGGAATTCAACGTACGCAATTCGTTCCGTTTGATCTTTTCAGCATCGGCGATGGGCTTGCCATCAGCGTCTTTAGGCGTTTCTTCGACGACAAAATTCATCTTGATGGGATAGCGGATATAATCGGAATATTTCTTTACCATACCTTGGAGCGTGTATGTATCAAGGAAGTTTTCTTCTGCCCCTTCGCCATAAAATTCTTTGTTTAAATGCAAGATAATAGTAGTACCGCGGTTATCTTTGTCGCATTCTTCAATGCTATAGGTGCCATCACCGGTGGATTCCCAACGTACGCCTTGTGTTTCTCCGGCTTTACGAGTTAGGATAGTCACTTTTTCGGATACCATAAACGCAGAATAGAAGCCTACGCCAAATTGGCCGATCATATCTTTGTCCGTAATGCTTTCATTGGATTCCTTGGCCTTTTTCAATTGTTCCAAAAATAATTTTGTGCCAGATTTAGCGATAGTACCAATATTTTCCACCACTTCATCTTTGGTCATACCGATGCCGTTATCTGAAATAGTCAGTGTGTGGGCTTCTGTATCCGGTTCGATGAAGACTTCAAAGCTCGTGTCCTCACCGAGCAATTCCCGGTTGGTCAACGATTCAAAGTGCAATTTGTCGATTGCATCCGATGCGTTGGAAATCAATTCACGTAAGAATATTTCATGATTTGTATAAATAGAATGAACCATCAGGTCTAATAATTGTTTTGTTTCTGCTTGAAACTCATGTGTTTCCTTTGCCATAATATAAAACGCTCCTTTTCTTTAAAATAGAGTCTGTTAGCACTCTCTTATTTTGAGTGCTAACTATATAATATATAATACAACAAAAAGTCAAAAAATCAAGGGGTAAATTAAAAAGCCCTACTAAAAAATATGGTAGAGCTTAATTTGGCAGCATACTGTATATGGCCGTCCCCTTACGTATCCTAACTAATCAGCATCATATAAAAGACGATACAATGTACGGTACATGATGTCCGTATCGATAGGCTTCACCAGATGGGCGTTCATGCCGGCAGCCTTGCTCTTTTCTACATCTTCATCGAAGGCGTTGGCCGTCATGGCAATGATGGGAATCGTTTTAGCATCTTCTTTGTTCCAGTGGCGGATATTACTGGTTGCCTGTAGTCCATCCATCATAGGCATGCGGATATCCATGAGTATAGCATCGTAATAATGGGCTGGTTGAGACACATACAGCTCCATGGCCTTTAATCCATTCGGAGCTACTGTAACCGTAAAGTGTTTGTTTTCCAAGAGACTTTTTGCTATTTCTGCATTCAGTTGGTTATCTTCTGCTACGATGACGCGTTTGCCCGAAAAATCGAAATTAAATTCTTGTTTTATCTTATCGTTTTCTTCGCCTTGAGCCTTTTGGAATGCCGAAATCAATGTCGATTTCAACAGAGGCTTGCTGATCATCATATTGGCACCGGCTGCCTTGGCTTCGCTTTCGATGGACAGCCAGTCGTAGGCTGATATGATGATAATCGTCACGTCAGGGCCTACAATGCGGCGAATCTGGCGTGTCGTTTCAATCCCATCCATTTCCGGCATCTTCCAGTCGACGAGGATATAATCATAATATTTTTGTACGTTAAACTTGCGGTTGACCTGTTCTACGGCTTCCCTGCCAGAAATGACCCATTCGCCTATCATGCCGATTTCCTGAAGCGTAGATACAGTTTGTTCGCAAACGGTGATGTCATCATCGACGACCAAGGTGTGTAATTTTTCGAAATGGTAATCCAATTTAGGATGGAATAAGACATTCTCATCGACTGTCAGTGGTATATCGATGGTGAATTCGCTGCCGATACCGACGATACTGCGCACTTTTATAGAGCCGCCCATCAATTCGACGAAGCTCTTGGTGATGGCCAACCCCAGACCGGTACCGCCGAATGTCGTCGTCGAACTGGTATCAACCTGTTCAAAGGGATCAAATATCTTTTCGATAAATGCTTCGTCGATGCCGCAGCCTGTATCATTGACGATGAACCGCAGGGTGGACTTATTCCCCTGCCGTGATAACTGCTGTATTTCCAGCGAGATTTTACCTTTTAGAGTATATTTCACGGCATTTCCCAAGATATTGACGAGGATTTGCTGTAACTTCATAGGGTCGCCCAGGTATGCTTCATCTACTTCATTCGATACGAGGCAGTCGTAATCCAGACCTTTATTTGTAGCCTGATTGTATATAATCGCGTTGATTCCCATGATGAAGTCCTTGAATAAGAACTTTTCATTTTTCAGCAGCATCTTACCGCTTTCGATGCGGGACATATCGAGGATGTCATTGATCAGCGATAATAGATAACGGGCTGATATTCCTATTTTCGAAATGCAGTCGGCCACGCGATCATCATTCCCCAAAGCTTGAGCAGCTAATGTTGACATGCCGATAATGGCGTTCATAGGCGTGCGTATTTCATGGCTCATGCGCGATAGGAAGTCACTCTTGGCAGAACTGGCTTGTTTGGCTGCCGCCAGGGCGAATTTTAATTGTTCCGACCGCTCTTCGAGTTGACGGGTATTTTCCTGTTCGTGCAGGAAGGCTTGTGTAATATCATTTCGCGTCATGAGGATTACTTGATGTGTATCGGCCATATAGCGATATTTTAATAATTTTCTGCTTATATTGCCATCATGATCTTGCAGTGTCATCGGTATGGAAACGGCTTTTTTCCTGAGTAGACCTTGTTGGATTGCATCAAGGTTTACATTTTGCAAAAATAAAGCTCTTTCCGTATCCTGTTTAATTAAAGCTGCCGTCACTTTGATATCGTGGTCATAATCCGTATCGGTCATGGCAATATCGCCTATGAGGGCAGGATTGACATGGGTGAATTGTACGCAGTGACGATTCACGTCAATCAAGCCGATGAAATCATATTCTTCTTCGAAAATGTGACGCATGACTTGTTCTTCCCGAAACTGTACTGCATCTAATTGTGCTGACGTTATGTTATTTTCCTTGTTCAAAGATGCAGTTTTCTGCAAAATTTCTTTCGTATGAGTCATTTGTCGCAATCACTCCAGTCTATCCATATAACTTAAGTAATAACTCATAAATTGTTAAGGCATAATCACTATTATTATAACCGATTTCAGAATTAGTATCAATGAATTTTATCTTATGAAAACATAATTCGTTTACAGAAACAGATACGAGAAATCCCCACTCCATAGAGTGAGGATTCCGTATTGATGTGAAATTACAAGACTAGTCGGTACAAACCATACGTAGTTCGTTGTTCCAAGGGGTAATTGATTTGTGATGTAGTAAAATAGAGGCTGTTATCGGGTGCCTTTGCAAAGCTGTCGGCCCATCGAAGCGGTTGCATTAAGGGCAATGTCCTGCCTCGACGAGACTCGATAGTGAACTCCCATATACCTTCCCCTGGGAGATCAGCCATGTACAATTTACCTCGATGCAAAATCATACCATCCGTAGGTACAGAATGGGCAGCCAATATATCTATATAGGACTGCCGCTGTGTTGAGGACATCGATGGATTCCGCAGCACAGCCGTAGGAATACTATATAACCGGTCACCGCCCAGTGATGCAAAATATAATGTCTCTCTATCTTTAGACAATTCAATGCCATTGCTTTGACTGATATGATCCATTCGTCCCGTAGATTTAAAGTATATAGCATTTAAATTGGCCTTGACCTCTTGTATATCTGTGAGTGCCCTCCAGGAAGTGCCAGTCCGTAAATTGAGTACGATAATGCCACCTAACCCTGAATCAGTCACATAAGCGAATTGACGGCTCGTATCGATGCGTACATCATTAAGGTAACTTTGCGACTTTGCGATTTCTATTGGAAATACATAAACTTTTGTAATCTTATTTGTCGTCAAATCTATACGAAACAGCTTGGCTCCGGATGCCGCCACTGGCTGTCCGCGCAGTTTTGCCGGGTCCAGGACCCAAAGGGTATCAGTGTCATCAATGACAACACTTTGGACACATATAAATTGCTTATTGGCGTTCTTATCGGGATAGGCCTGGGCTATTCCCTGTTGTAGTTCTGCTACTTTGAAAGCAGGATGGTCATTCCACGTCGGATAATTGACAAATATGCGCCCATCATGGGAAACGGCTACACCAGTCCACTGCCAAAGGGATGAAGCAATCCGCTCCAGCTTTGGTACCGGAGCAGACCTGGCGACGGCAGTTTGCACGGGTAAGAGGATACAGGTCATCATCATGACTAGGAAGCATGCTATCTTCTTCATGCGATTCACCTTTGTTTATTATTATGTTCAGTCAATATAAGTATCTTTTCAATGGGTACGTTGAATATATGACTAAGAATTATTAAATTCTCAATATTGGGAAGACATTTTCCCCACTGCCATTTGTAGATGGTCTGTGGGTCCTTGAAACCAAAAATTTTCTGTAACTGTCGTACAGAATACCCGCTTTTTTCCCGGAAATCACGTATATTTTCTCCAGTCGCTTTCATGTCAATACCAGGATAGGTAGCCATGGCCATTCTCCTTTACGTTTATAAATTAATTTCATTATACGTGTATTTTGACAGAAAAGCATTAAACTAGTAGTTCACTTTTTGCAGGCTATAGGGCATTCTGTATACTGGAAAATATTTGTATCCATGCTGTCTGGCCTAGGTCAAACAACGAATTAACGAGTCTTTATTTTACAATACATACAGGACAGGAAGCATGGTGCAGGACATATTGACTGACACTGCCCATGACGAGCTGTTTTAGATTATTGAGACCACGGCTGCCGATGACGATGAGATCGGAATGTTCCCGTTCATAGACCTCGACGACGGTCTCTGCCGGCGAACCGATTTCTACGAGTGCCTTGGCCCGTACTTCTCGAGGTATGTCATGCATGCATTCTGTAAGCAGTTGGTATCCCTTTTCTTTTAATTCACTGGGAATATAGCCGCCTGTACTGACTCGTTCGAACGAGGATATTTCCTTGTTCAAATCGATGACGGTCAATATTGTGAGCTGTGCTTCGCAATGTTCGGCAATATAGGTTGCCCGGGCCAGGGCGTGTTTCGATTGTTCCGACCCGTCAATGGGTACGAGAATTTTCTTCATTTGCATTATTATCCCTCCATAGCTTGATTACGTAATGTTGCATGTTCGTTTATCATATGTTTCCGCGTAATATGGAAGCGAACGCAGAATATGATGATGAGCGCGGCAAAATAGAACAAAAATCGCCCGAATTCTGACGCTATATCCCAAAATCCGGCACCGCGCATCATGATATCACGGATGAATTCGTATTCCCATACGAGCGGAAATATATGGGAACCGATTTGTACCCATTGCGATAATATCGGTATAGGACCGGTCGCCCCGCCGAGGATGAAGCCGCCGGGAATAAAAAGAATCATGCGGCTCGAAGCAACGCCGGGATTAGCTGCACTCCAGCCAAACAACAGGCTGAGTATGCCGACAGCGGGTATATAGAAAAACTGGGTCATGAGGAACAAAATCGTACTACCGGTGAAAACCATGTCGTTGGCCAACCTCAATATTGCCATGCCTACAAAAAGCGCCGTAAGCAGGCAGCCACAGTATGGCAGCAGGCGCAGCAGGATATCGAATGGCGTCCCCTGCTCCAGGCATTGCTGTAATTTTCCTTCCATACGCAGGCGGGGAATCATGCCAATAGTGGCAAATACAAAGAACATGGATGAGAAGAAAAACAAGAATCCCTGCGTTTCGCCGTTGCTGCTCGAACCGGACGGATTAAACAGATTACGTTCACGCAGCGTCATGCCCGGACTATCGGTGGACGCACCGGCCATAGCCAGGTTTTCTGTGGCGACGATTTCATTGAGTGCGGTTTTTAAATCAGCCGTTTGGGCCGTATTGGAATTATCGTAAAACACGCCTATGGCAGCAGATCCTTGAGCATAGCGGTTTTTTTCGAGATTTTGTGGCAAATATACGACGGCTACATATTTGTCTGCATAAAATAAAGTGTTGGGGTCGACAGCCGTATTGATGACCGTATCTATGCGGATAAATGGTGACGCATCCATCATTTGTGTCACTTCATGGCTGTATTTTGAGTTGTCCAGATCGATGACGGCTACGGGGGCATCATGGATGGCATTATTTCCTAAGACGAGTGTAAATACGACTGCGCATACGATGGCTACCATCATGGACACTTTTTCATAAGGCATGCCTCGTCCCGAAAAGAGGAAACGCAATTCATCTTTTAGCGAATTCATTGTCTTTCACCTCGATTGTCATGCCTGGGATGATGCCGTCCTGCGGATCCGTGTAGATGCGGATCTGGAACGCCGATAAATCAGCTTGCCCTTTTTCACGGCTCATTTTTAAATCGGCAAAGCCTGGGGCTTGCGTAATGAACCGGATCGTACCAGCTACTGTTTTGTTATTGGCTACTGTCGTACCTGTCAGCAGCCCTCCTTCATTCAGATGGGCGGCCTGTTGTTCACTGACGTAAATGTCGTAATAATAACGGCGGCTTTCCATGAGGATGACCGGCATATTGGCCGATACCATTTCTCCTTGTTTTGCCAGCAGTTTCAGTATTTTTCCATCTTCTGGCGCCCGTAGCGTCAGTCGTTTCTTTTGCACCTGGAGTTCCTTTAGCTGGACTTCAAGTTGCTTTTTCTGCTGGACAAGTGCATCGAGGTCATTTTTTTTATTAGCTACGGTCGCTCTCGATTGTTCAATCGATGGCAGTGAAATGGAATTGCTATCGTTGGAATCGACAGCGCCGCCTAACAATTTCGATAGGGCTTGTTTTTGTTGGGCCACTGTGGCAGTCGCGACGTTCAAGGCCATTTGGGCATTATCCATTTCGGAACGGGAAATGGCTCCTTGGGCGACGAGAGATTTTTTGCGTTCGTAATCCAGTTGGCTGTTGACCAAGGCGGCGTCAGCGGCGTCTACGGCAGCTTTCTGTTGGTCTATGCCGCGACGGCTTTCTTCTTCCGATGTATCTGTCTGGGCAAAGCCGATGCCAATCGTCCCTTGCGTAGAATTGATTTGGGCTTCGAGCTGACCGATTTGGGCAGCTGTCTTTTCAATGGACAAATCGACATCAGTGCTGTCCAACACCATGAGTATATCCCCTTTTTTTACTTGCTGTGATTCTTTTACCGCCTCGTTTACCAGGCGGCCGCTGACAGAATCAAAGGATACCTTCACTTGTTCTGCCGTGAGGATGCCATCCTTCTTCTTTACGGCCATGGCTACGGCGTCATTTCCCTTGTACATCAATAAGCAGCCAGAGACAATCAATAATAATACGAATATAATGCCTATCTTCATTGCTTTTTTATTGGCACTCATGAAATCGCTCCTTTAGAATAATTAGTCGGCTAACTATATTTACATAAAAAAACTATGAATTGCCAATTTTCTTTAATAATCGGATCAATTCATTCTGTTCATCCACACTAAGTTTTCCCATCAGTTTAGTAATTCGCAGGTAATGGCCAGGAAGGATTTGATTCATAAATTCTCTTCCTTGCGGCGTCAAGCTGATTTTTTTACCACGGCCATCTTCACTATCTGACACGGCTACGGCAATGCCGTCGCGAATCATCCGACGGAGCATGCCGCTGATGGTTGCCCTTGTCACACCGGCTTTGCTGGCTAATAAAGATGGCGCTGCCCCTTCCGGATGTTGGTGCAGGATAATCATGACACAGAGTTTACCTTCAGACAACTGGTAGTCTCGCTCCAATACATCGATGATAGCAGATCGTATTTCAGCCGAAGCCTGCAATACGCGCAGCATGGCAATTACTTCCGGTGGATTGATTTCTGGTACGGTCTGGGCATGGTGTTCTAATTCTTCTACTGTTGGGATCAATTCATATTTCATAGTCATTTCTCCATATAGTTAGCTGATTAACTATTAGTATACCGAACTTCCTGTAAAATGTCAAAAAAAATAAGCGGCTCTTTTCAATTAAGCCGCTTATTTTAACAATGTGCTGATTACAAATTTGCCAATATTTCTTTGACCCGTGCGGCAGCCGATTCAATGGAAACGACTTCCATGTCGCCGGTCTTGCGCACTTTGATTTCGACGGTCTGGTCTGCTGCTGATTTCTTACCTACAGTGACGCGGATCGGATAGCCGATCAGGTCGGCATCCATGAATTTGACACCTGCCCGTTCATCTCGGTCATCCATCATGACATCCAAACCATCTTGCTGTAACGTATCATACAATTTAGCCGCAATATCCATCATGGCAGCGTCTTTATTGCTCACCGGAACGATATCGACGACATACGGTGCCAAACTGACCGGCCAGATGATACCTTTGTCATCATGGTACTGTTCAATGGCCGCAGCCATGGTGCGGGTCACGCCTATGCCGTAGCAGCCCATGACGAAAGGCTTTGCTTTGCCATTTTTATCCAAGAATGTAGCGCCCAGGGACTGGGAATACTTCGTCCCTAATTCAAATACCTGGCCTACTTCGATACCTTGCATCATTTGGATAGGACCACCGCAGACCGGGCATACATCATCCTTCGTGATGAGGCGGATCGTAGCTACGGTCACGTTTTTAAAATCGCGGGACGGCGTCACATTGGCATAATGATACCCGTGTTTATTGGCACCGGTTACGCCGTTGTACACATTCATGGCCGTAGCATCGACGATAATCTGGAATTTGTCATCCTGTGGTGCTGCCTGGAGGGGACTCATATATCCGGGCTGCAGGCCATGGGCCAGCAATTCTTCTTCACTAGCCGGTTCAATATCGATGCCACCCACCATATTCTGAACGACGACATCATTTACTTCATGGTCACCGCGGACCATGCACAATACGAGTTTACCATCGACATCGAAGGCCACGGCTTTGATCGTCTTTTCGACTGGGATATGCAAGAATTCTGCCAAATCTTCTATGGTTGAACAATTTGGCGTTTCGATGAGTTCCATATCCTTCATTTCTTCGGTTGGCATTTCGAGTGTCCGTGGTTCTGCTTTTTCCACATTAGCTGCAAAATCGCATTTCGTACAGGTTACGACATCAGCTTCACCAGCCGCCGCCAAAGCCATGAATTCATGTGTATGGTTGCCGCCGATTTGGCCGGAATCAGCCTGTACAGGCCGATAGGTCAGGCCGCAGCGGTCAAATATACGGCTGTAGGCGTCGTACATGACCTGGTAGCTCTTATGCAATCCTTCTTCGTCTATATCAAAGGAATAAGCATCCTTCATGACGAATTCGCGGCTGCGCATCAAGCCGAACCGCGGCCGGATTTCGTCTCTATATTTATTTTGCATCTGGTATAACGTAATCGGCAGCTGTTTGTACGAACGCAGTTCGTTCCGGACGAGCGTCGTAATCAATTCTTCATGGGTCGGCCCCAAGCAATAGTCATTGCCATGGCGGTCCTTCAGCTTAAACATTTCGGCGCCATATACATTCCAGCGGCCCGATTCCTGCCAGATTTCTGCAGGCTGCATGATGGGCATCATGATTTCAAGGGCACCGGAACGATCCATTTCTTCTCGTACAATCGCTTCGATTTTACGGACGACCCGCCTGCCCATAGGCAGGAATGTGTAGATACCACCGCCATTTTTACGGATCATGCCGGCTTTCAGCATGAACTGATGGCTGGCGACTTCAGCTTCCGCCGGTACTTCTCGTAACGTCGGGCAATACATTTTAGATGCTAACATAATTTCAAGACCCCTTTTGAATATATCTGTTAATTTCTTCCAGCAGGCATGGTACCAAGTCCTGCTCTGGAACTGTTTTCAAAATCTTGCCGCGGGCAAACACGAGTCCTGTACCCTTGCCGCCAGCTATGCCAAAATCGGCTTCTCTGGCTTCACCAGGGCCGTTGACGACACAGCCCATGACAGCTACCTTAATCGGTACCTGAAGCGGTTCTATGGCCTTCTGGACCTGCTTTGCCAGGCTGATGAGATCTACCTGTGTGCGGCCGCACGTTGGACAGGAAATAAGCGTAGGTCCGAACGTCCGTAATCCCAGAGAGCTCAAAATAGTGCGTCCTGTCGTGATTTCTTCTGCCGGATCGCCAGTCAAGGAAACACGGATCGTGTCCCCTATGCCCTGATATAACAACGTGCCGATACCGATGGCCGATTTGATGCTTCCTTCGCGGATGAGACCGGCTTCAGTCACCCCAAGATGGAGAGCGTAGGGAACGCGGTCTGCCAGCGTGGCATAAGCTTCAATCATAAGCGGTACATCAGAAGCTTTTAAGGATATGACCATATGCGGATATTCCATTCGTTCCAGGATGCGGATATGGCGCAATGCGCCTTCTACCATGGCTTCTGCTGTAGGATGACCGCCGTAGGCAGCCAATATATCTTCCGGCAGAGAACCGGCGTTGATGCCGATGCGGATAGGAATCTCTTTGGGACGGGCTTTTTCCACGACAGCAGCGACATTATCATCGCCGCCGATATTTCCGGGATTGATGCGTAAGGCTGCAACGCCGCTGTCCACAGCTTCTAAGGCCAACCGGTAATCAAAATGGATATCGGCAATGACCGGTATGGGAGAAGCTTCTACGACTTGTTTCAATCCCCGTGCTGCCTCCATGTCGGGTACAGCTAAGCGGATCAGCTCAGCTCCCAAATGAGCCAGGCGCAGTACGTCTTGTACCGCTTCGGTTGTCCTTGCGGGATTTACGGTCGACATCGTTTGGACCGATATGGGGGCTTCGCCGCCAATCGTGACGGGTCCTACCTGGACAGGCAGACTTTTTCTTCGTTTCACTCGTTACACACCTCTTTAAAAACGACTAATATCTTGCATCATAGCATATATGAATATAGCCGCCAATATGAACATCCCTACCATTTGGACGTAATATAACGCTTTAGCCGGTAATTTGCGGCGTGTAATACCTTCGAGGATCAGTAAGATGATATAGCCACCGTCGAGCATCGGTATGGGCAGTAAATTAATGATGCCCAGGTTGATACTCAGGAATGCCGTGAACAACAGTAAGTTGACAAAGCCTATTTCAGCGACCTGTCCCGCCAGTTGGGCTACGCCAATAGGACCGGCGACGTCGGCCTTGACCGAACCGGTGACCATCTTATAAAGTCCCACAGTCATTTGCAGGCAAATCTGTCCTGTTCGCTGCAGACTCAGGCCGGCCGATTCAAAAAAGCCGTGACGCTGCGTCAAAATCACGGGCATGACGCCGATAATGGGACGGTTCGTCTGATTTTCTAATTGAGGTATGATAGATGCTTCTACGGTCTGGCCATCGCGCAGTACCGTTACGGTGACGACTTCTTGGCTGTGTTTTGCTACTGCCTGAGGTATATCAGACCAGGTATTGACTTCAGCATTCCCTATTTTCAGGATGCGGTCGCCGCTCTGGAGATGGGCACCGGCTGCCGAAGAATGTTCCATGACCGAACCGATGACCGGATCAGTAGATATGGTCTGCGTTCCATTGATGAACATGACACCCCAGAGGACTAAGATAGCCAATATAAAATTCATAGCTGCACCGGCTGCGATGACCAGCAGACGCGAACGGATGGGCTTCGATGAAAAGGCCCCGTCGGTCAATGGTTCTTCCGGCGACATGCCAGCTATCTTATTGAATCCTCCCAAGGGAATGACACGCAGGGAATATTCTGTTGTGCCGCTGCGAAAGCTGCATAATTTAGGACCAAAACCAAGAGCAAATTCGTCAACCTGCATACCGGTCCATTTTGCTGTAGCAAAATGACCCAGTTCATGGACAAAAACGATGATGCTAAACACAAAAACCGTCGCTGCAATCGTAATGAGCAATTTCAGGCCGCCTTTCTATAGTAATGACGCCGCATATGTCCGGGCCCATTTATCTGCCTGACATATGCTTTCAAAAGACAAGTCATGAGTATTCGTATGCGCTTCCATGACACGCCGGACAATGTCAAAAATCTGTGTAAACGTAATTTCTTTATGTAAGAACGCATAGACGGCCACCTCGTTGGCCCCATTGAGGACGCAGGGCATGGTGCCGCCAGCCTTACCGGCTTCATAAGCCAGGGGCAGGGACGGAAATTTATCATTGTCCGGTGGATAAAATTCCAATGTTCCCAATGTGTGCCAATCTATGGTTCGGGCTCCCCGTACAGGTAAGCGTTCAGGATAGGTAAATGCGTATTGAATAGGCAAACGCATATCGGGCATTCCCAATTGTGCCAGTACCGACCCGTCAATGAATTGTACCATGGAATGGATGATACTTTGGGGCTGCACGACGACATCGATGCGGTCGTAAGGCATATCGAAGAGCCAATGGGCCTCTATGACTTCTAGTCCCTTATTGAACATCGTGGCCGAATCGATAGTGATTTTGCCACCCATGTTCCACGTAGGATGTTTCAGGCATTGTTCCACTGTAAGCGATGCGAATTCCTGACGGGAACGATGAAAATGAGGGCCGCCTGATGCCGTTATCAGTAATTTATCTATTTCTTCTGTTTTTCTGCCAGCGAGACATTGGAATATGGCTCCATGTTCACTGTCAACAGGCAGGATAGCGGCGTGTTTCTCCCGAGCCTGCTGCATGACGAGTTCGCCTGCAGCCACGAGTGTCTCTTTATTGGCCAGAGCGATATCGAGACCGCGCTGGATAGCGTGAAGTGTCGGTTCAATGCCGGCAGCTCCGACGAGGGATGTCAAAACGATTTGGGCATCGGTTTCATCAATCAGTTTTAGCAAGCCTTGTTTTCCTGAAAATACAGGACAGGCATCCCCTATTTCCTGACGCAACTTTGCCGCTGCGCCTTCGTCGACCATACAGGCTAAAGATGGTTTATACTGTTGAATTTGTCTAGCCACAGCTTCCCAACTGGAATTAGCTGCCAACGCAGCTACAGAAAACTGATCACTATGAGCTGAAATAACGTCCAAGGCTTGTGTTCCGATGGAACCTGTGGAGCCCAAAATGGCAATTTTTTTCACTGATATCACCTGCCTATGAGCATTAAATACATGAACACAGCCGGGGCCGCAAATAACAAGCTATCAAAGCGATCCAATATACCGCCGTGGCCAGGGATGATGTTACCGGAATCCTTGATTTGGCAGGCGCGTTTTAATACCGATTCTACGAGATCACCCAAGGGGGCTAAAATTGCTACGAGAAGTCCGATGATGATCCCATGAAGTATGTAGAACTTGAAAATGATAGAAAAGATGACAGCCGTAATCAGCGTACCGACAATGCCGCCAATGAGTCCTTCCGACGTTTTGCCGGGACTGATGGCCGGACATAATTTGTTTTTGCCGCAGAGCTTGCCGACAGCAAAAGCGAAAGTATCACTGGCCCACGTAGACAATACGAGCAGGAATACGACAAACTGTGCCGGATCCATGAGGACTGTCGAAAAATAGCCGCGCAGTGAGGCGCCGATATGGCCATGGCGCAGCATGAGCAGTGCCAGGAAGCCAACTGTCACATAGGTAAATCCATATAACGAATAAGCGCTGTCTACCGGTTTGATCCGGTTATGGCGCAATACGATCCGCAGCAGCGTCCATAAGAACAAAACGGCAGCTACGAGAAAAAAGATTTTATAATAGGAGAACCAGGCACTGCCAAACAATAAGATTATCGCTGCGTACCCAGCCCGAGTCGTCACATCTACCTTGAATTTTTCTGCCATATTGACGAATTCCTGCCAGCCCAGAAGGGCCAACAAGGTCATCAATCCAAAATAGAGCCAGTCTCCATCATAGATAGCATAAATGGCAACAGCCGCTCCAATGACTCCTGCAATTATTCTTTTAGCCAACATTTGAGCAACCCACCCTTATTTCAATCCGCCAAAACGACGTTCCCGACCTTGGAAGGATATGATTGCTTCCATGAGCGTATCCTTAGTAAAATCGGGCCAGCATAAATCAGTAAACCAGAACTCGGCATAGGCCATTTGCCATAAGAGGAAATTACTGACTCGTTTATCTGCTCCAGGACGTATCAATAAATCGACATCATTTTCCGGAGCCGTATAGAGATATTTACTGATCGTATCTTCCGTAATTTCTTCACACGTCACGTTCCCCTGCTGGACATCCTGGGCAATGTGCCGTACAGCTTCGGTGATTTCCAGGCGGCCGCCATAATTGATGGCTAAATTGAGAACTAAACCAGTGTTGTGGGCAGTTTCTTCTTCGGCTGTGCGTATGACCTGCTGCAATGCCTGATTGAGCTTGCTTATGCCGCCGATGAAATGCATCTGCACGTCATTTTCCTGCAGTTCCAGGATGTTTTTGCGCAAGTATTCTTCGATGAGATTCATCAAATACGATACTTCATCGTCGGGGCGCTTCCAGTTTTCTGTGGAAAAGGCGTACACGGTCAATACTTTTACACCCAGATCCGATGCTGCTCGGACGATTTTTTTCAACGTTTCTGCCCCGGCATGATGACCAAAGCTGCGCGGCATGCCCCGCCGTTTGGCCCAGCGGCCGTTGCCGTCCATGATGATAGCAATGTGTCTGGGGATAGTATTCCTATCCAACTGTTCTTCAAAATTTTTCTTTTTACTTTTGCCAAAAATAGTTTTCATTGCCGACCTTCCCTATTCCGTATAGCTTCGCCTACACTTGCACTGCAGACGAGCGTAGGATTGACCAGAAGCTTCACAATACCGTTTTCTTCCAGCGTCCGGACGACATACATCCGTTGTTCATCTCGCTGGAAGAAACGGCTGCGGCCCTGTGTCATAAGTATGGCATAGGGGATATTTTCCCTTTCTAATACAGATTTGGCATACCCCAGGGGCATGCCAATAAGAACCTGTATATCCATCATACTTCCATGACTTCTTTATCTTTTTTGTCTTTCAGCGCATCGATATCCTTTACTTTCTTGTCTGTCAGTTTTTGCATATCGGTCTGTGCTTTTTTACTTTCATCTTCCGTTATGACTTTGCTTTTTTCCATCTTCTTGATAGCTTCATTGGCATCACGGCGTACATTGCGTACGACGACTTTGGCTTCTTCGGCGTGTTTATTGACTCTCTTGGACAATTCCTTACGCCGTTCGCCTGTCAATTGTGGGATTTCCAGGCGAATCATGGTGCCGTCGTTGTTAGGGTTTAAGCCCAAATCGCTTTTTTGAATAGCTTTTTCAATGGCACTGAGCATTTTACGTTCCCAAGGTACGATTGTGATGAGACGCGGTTCCGGAGCAGATACATTGGCGACCTGCTTGACTGGCGTCGGCGAACCATAGTAATCAACCGAAATGCGATCCAATAAAGCCGTGCTGGCTCTGCCCGTACGGATTGAAGCCAGGTCACGTTTGAAGTTTTCGATGACCTTATCCATCCGTTCTTCTTCCTGCGTAAATAAAGTTTTGACATCCATAAGATCACTTCCTTTTCTAATATATATCTATAATAATACGATTAGCCTTCTTTGTCGACTAATGTTCCGATTTGTTTACCACTGGCAGCGGCGGCAATATTCCCAGGTATATCAATATTGAATACCAAAATGGGTATATTGTTGTTCATGCATAAGGTCGTTGCCGTCGTATCCATGACTTGTAATTGCCGTTGGATCATTTCCAGATAAGACAGTCTATCGAATTTTTTGGCGTCCGGATTCAGCTTGGGATCGCTGTCATACACTCCATCGGCAAATTTCTTGGCCATGAGGATGGCATCGGCTTCAATTTCAGCAGCCCGCAAAGCAGCTGTCGTATCTGTCGAAAAATAAGGATTGCCCGTACCAGCACCAAAAATGACGACACGGCCTTTTTCCATATGGCGAATGGCACGGCGGCGGATATAAGGTTCAGCTACCTGCTGCATATTGATTGCCGTCTGTACGCGCGTCGCGATGCCTTTCTTTTCCAAAGCATCCTGCAGAGCCAGAGAATTCATAACCGTAGCCAGCATGCCCATGTAATCGGCGGAAACGCGGTCCATTCCTTTGGCGCTGCCCGACAGGCCACGCCAGATATTGCCGCCGCCGACGACGATGGAGACCTGGATGTTTTGTTTGACTACATCGACGATTTCATCGGCAATCGTATCAACGATTTCCGGGTTGATGCCATATCCTTGTTCACCAGCTAATGCTTCACCGCTTAATTTTAATACAATCCGTTTAAACTGTCTTTTTTCCATACATTGCCTCCTGTAAATACACTGTTATACGCATTTAGAAAATAAGAGAACACATGATACGGTGTTCTCTTATGACATCTTATTTTGCTTGTGACATTACTTCGGAAACAAAGTCATCGTGCCGTTTTTCAATACCTTCGCCTAATTCATAGCGGGCATAGCGACGGATATCAATTTTTTCACCAATCTTGGCGATATTTTCGGTAATAACCTGAGTGATGTTTTTGTCCGGATCTTTAATGAAGGCTTGTTCCATAAGGCAATTTTCTTTATAGAATTTTTCCAAGCGGCCGACGATCATCTTGTCGACGATTTTTTCCGGTTTACCTTCGTTTAAAGCCTGGATACGCAATACTTCTTTTTCATGATCGAGGACTTCCTGAGGGACTTCTTCCCGTTTGAGATATGTCGGTTTAGATGCAGCAATCTGCATTGCAATATCTTTGCAAAGTGATTTAAAGTTATCTGTCTGGGCAACAAAGTCTGTTTCGCAGTTGACTTCTACGAGCACACCGATGCGGCCATTGCCGTGGATATAAGAATATACCAATCCTTCAGCAGCAATACGACTTGCTTTTTTAGCTGCAGCTGCCAAGCCTTTTTCCCGCAGGAAATCGACTGCTTTTTCCATATCGCCGTCCGTTGCCGTCAATGCTTTTTTGCAATCCATCATGCCAGCGCCAGTTTTTGTTCTTAAATCTTTGACCATGCTTGCTGTAATCATAATATTCCTCCTATATATAAACATATTCACGCCTTAATAAAGGTAAGGAATATTAAACTCCTTACCTTTATATTAAAAACCATTCAATTCAAATCTATTTTAATCAATTATTCTGCAGTTTCTGCTTCAGGAGCTGCAGCTGCTTCTTCTGTCTGTTCGCCCTGACGGCCTTCGAGTACAGCATCAGCAATCTTGCCAGTCAACAGTTTGACGGCACGGATGGCATCGTCATTAGCCGGAACGGGGTAATCGATGACATCGGGATCGCAGTTCGTATCGACTGTTGCTACGATGGGAATACCCAGTTTTTTAGCTTCAGCAACAGCAATTTCTTCCTTCTTGGGGTCGATGATGAACAAAGCACTGGGCAATGTCCGCATATCTTTGATGCCGCCGAGGAATTTCTGTAATTTTTCCATTTCATGTTTGAGCAGGATGACTTCTTTCTTCGGCAATACATCGAATGTGCCATCTTCCTGCTGTTTTTCCAACATCTTCAGGCGTTTTACCCGTTTTTCAATGGTCTGGAAGTTTGTCAGCATGCCACCGAGCCAACGTTCGTTGACATAGAACATGTTGCAACGCGTAGCTTCGTCTTTAATGGATTCCTGAGCCTGTTTCTTGGTGCCGACAAATAAAACGGTACCGCCTTCAGCTGCCAAATCGCGGACGAAATTGTACGCTTCTTCCATTCTCTTTACCGTCTTCTGCAAATCGATGATATAGATACCATTCCGTTCGGTAAAGATGAACCGAGCCATCTTAGGGTTCCAGCGACGTGTCTGGTGACCAAAATGTACCCCTGCTTCTAATAATTGTTTCATTGATACTACTGCCATTTGTAATTCCTCCTGTTTTTCCTCCGCCCGGTCATTACCCGGATTAACCGCGCAAAACGGCACAGTCCCGGATTCGACGGTGCGTGTGTAATTTGAACCTTTAATATTATATCACAACGCAAAAGGGCGTACAAGAGCTAAGTGATGAGAATATGGCCTGCTCCTGTACGGTTTTGTTAATGAGATGTATAATCGTTTCCCATTTTTTTAATTGCGATTGATGATGGGCAGCGTCGATCCGCCCAAAGGCATGAAATATACAGTAGCACTCTGCCCCATAGCGGCGAGGGCCGCATCGATGGCGTCCTGCATATTATGGAATGGGACCATGCCAGCTTGTATGACAATCGATTCGTCTAAGCTGGTGACGAGATAGATCGTAGCATGGGCTTGTACCATAGCAATGGCAGCAGCTTTGTGGCCGCCCAACTCAAAATGCTCTTGTATAGCGGCAATGCGCTGCTCCGGCAGGTCATACTGCTCTATCCATTTTTGGAAGACATCTGACCCGTAGCCTTCTTTGCAAGAGGCGGCTACAATCATGATACCGCCGTCGCGGACGACATATTTGGCATTGTCGATGGCTTTTTGTGCCTGATAAAGGTTGATATCCTTAGGATAGCCGCCAGGCGAGGTGATGACGATATCAGCCTGACGGGAAACGGGAATCTTGAACATGGAATCGAGAAATGCACACGATGCACGATGGGCTTGTATGTAATGGCCGGCGAAGGCCCGAGCTATTTTTTTATGTTCATCGAGGACGACATTGACGATAAAATCAACGGGGATGAACTGCCCCACTTCATCGATATCATTGCGCACGGGATTCGTTTCCAAATTTCCGGCATACGCTTCAGGCCGTACCATATTACTGTGATTGGCTTGGATAGCCTGGCGGGAAGAGACGCCGGGCATGATAGCCTTCATGCCGCCGCTGTAACCGGCAAAATAATGATATTCCGTGTTGCCCAGCAATATCCGCCGGTTTGCCTGGGCCACTTCACGGAAGATATCAACGGGCGTACCATTGTGGCAATGGCCGAGACAAAGGCAGTCGTCAGCATCGCTGTCAAGGCAGCGAATAGTCCCCCATAATTTATCTCCTAATAAATGTTTCTGTTCCTCTGGTGTGTGGTGGCGGTGGCTGCCCAAGGCAAAAACGATGGTAATATCCGTGTCAGCGATGCCAGCCTGATGCAACTCAGCAAGGACCGGGGGCAGCACGACCCACGTTGGCATTGGCCGGGTTATATCGCTTGTCACTATGACGATGTGTTCACCGGTATGTACTATATCCCGCAAGCGGCTCGTACCGATGGGCTGTTCCAAGGCTCTTTGTACTTCATCTATTTCTGCACTGCAAGCCTGACAAGATTTGGGGACTATTTTACCGAGAAAATGTTTTTTATCCAGATGAAACTGTAATTTCGTCGTATCGTACTTAATGCTAAAATCCATTCCTCCACACCCTTTCTGTAAGCGTAATATGTTTCTCTCTATTCTATTATAATTTTTATCATTGCCCTTGACAACTCATTAATTTATGCGATGGTGTGTATTGCCTTGCAGTTTTTTTGCCAATTGATGCAAAACGTACAAAAATGTCTGGTTTACATTTCCTCTTGTTCATGAGGAAATGTAAATCAGACATTTTAGGATTTCTCATTACTCTGTCATTGTAAAATATACACATCAATGTCGCGACGCCCAAAGTTCATACAGGAATTGTAATCTTCCATGCATAAATCGATGCGTGCTCCATTGATATCGCCGCCTGTATCTGCAGCTAGTGCCGTTCCATACCCTGGAATAAATACGCGCGTTCCCAATGGTATTACATGAGGATCGACAGCTACGATGCCATAACGCGCCATAAGGCCCGATTTCGTAATACCGCGGCCATCGCCATCAGTAGGTAGATATGCCGTAGCAGTCATACGCATGATGGCCCTGTATGGTGATTGATTACCGCTAGCTGTTTCTACAACTGCTTCCTTTGTTCCGACATGGCGTATCAAAGGCTTCACTTCCGTAATGACAGTTTCGGAAACGGGAATACGGGCAATCTGCTTACCGTCAGCATACACGATATTGGTTTTTACGGTCTTGCGTCCATTGACACCTTGCTGTACTACTTGTTCTTCGCCTTTTGCCAACGATTCGTCAGGAATCGTTTCAATAGGATATGGCATGACTTCATCTTCAGTGATTTCTTTTCTGGACACGACGCCGATACGTATGGTCATATCCTGTTGGACCAAGGCATCGGGATTATCGAACACACAATAATCAGGTTCACTATATCCCAAAGCTTTGGCAACTTCTTGTGCAGTCCGTTTGCCTGTGTAGACAACACTTGTTTTATTTTTGACGATTACATTGACAGGAACTGCACGCCGAACGGTAACTTTGCTGCCGTTCTCTAAGCTTGCTGTAGACAATTCGATTTCATCATTAGGTCCGAGTGGTATTTCGACTTCCCGCAGTAGTGCATCGGCACTCATGGTGTGGGTAAAAACAGTCTTCGTATTACCGTCTGCTTCGATGGTCACAGATTTACCCTTACTGGCAAAACCAGCAAGCATAATGGCTGCAATTAAACCGATAATGACGAAGTAAATACGGATGACTGATTTCTTATTTCGCTTTTCCATCCTATCCCTCCCTTGGTAATATTCTACCAAAGACGGACAAATGTGTCAATTATGCACGGTTGACAATAAGCGCAATAAGTACGTCGTAACAAGCGTTATCGACGTATTGTTAACCTTTATCTGACCGAGGAAAAATGAGATAATCACTAGACTTCGGGCTATTTTGATAATATTTTCTATAATTTCCCACGTGAAAGGAAAATTTGCCTGAAAATCGAACATGTTTTACCACTATTACCCTAAATACCAGCAATTTTTACCACTTCATTTCACGATACGCTAAAACGTAAAATTTCAAACGCAATTTTGTGTGTAGAACCTTTCACTGCCAGTGGTTATCCATGTCCGGGTTCATTTCTAGATTTCTATGATTTTCCAAACCATATAAAAAAAATCATCGCCCCGGTCTGAGACGCAGGGCGATGACTTTCTAGCCTTATGTTACTATGGATATAGTGTCACTTGGAAATGAGTACCTCACATTTTCGGGTATGTGAAGTTAAACGGTATAACTGTCGATTGTCTTAAAGGTCAGCATTTGGCAGATCGCCGTAGTTGCAGACGCGGCCTAACCGTTTGCCGATGCTGTTGACGATTTCGTCTCTCTTAGCAGGATCTTTTTCCATGCAAGTCTGAGCACGTACGATATCTTTCACATGCTGCCAATCAGTGAAACCACGGGCCATAACCTGTGCAGCTTCCATGTTTCCGCCGCCATGGAGAGCCATTGCGGACCAGTTGGAGCCACGAGCCATGTGTTCGATGAAGCGGCAAGCACGGAGACGATCGAATGCGTCAAATTTCGGATTGCCTGGATTGAAGGCTCTTTGAACCATAGCGCCTACTTCAGAACTCCGCAGATCCATTTCCGACGGAGCTGTTTCGCCGAAGCCAGCCAGGATATCACGAGCGAAGCGGATTACGTTGAACGGTAACAGTGTGCAATTGTATTTGCAGACATGAGCATTCAGCGGATTCGGGATAAAGAAGCCACTCGGATGATGGAAGCCTTCTGTTGCAGCCGTCAGGGACAGGCCATAAACAACTTCCGTATCCATAATCATCTGGGTCAGTTTTGTTTTGATATGGCCAGCTTTTTCTACGCCTACCATTTCAGCAATCAGAGCAGCAGCGCCGCATACAGCCGTGCATCCGCCAGATTTGCAACCGCCAGCGGTCAGACGATGGACTGCTGTGAAGTAGCTCAGCAGTCGACCGACATATTTTGTTTCGCCGCAGAGGAATACGCGTTCGTTCGGTACGAATACATGGTCGATATAAACCATTGCCTGATGGTCAGCATAGTTCTTGCCGAGGTCGATACCTTCGATGTCGCCTTCAACTTCGAAGAATCTCTTGTCCTGAGGAGTACGGCCGAGTACGAATGTGAGGCCCGGGGAATCAGCAGGGATAGCGCAAGCAACTGCATATTCTTTATCTTCCGGTTTCAAGCTCGTCGTCGGGATAATGATGACTTCATGAGCGAAGAGAATACCGGTCTGGTTGCATTTGAAGCCGCTGACATAGATGCCGTCCGGAGTTACTTCGTCGATATGGATATACATATCTTTATCCGGTTGTTTGCTCGGCGGCAAGGAACGAAGACCTTTGACGTCCGTTACGGTAACAGTACAGGTCAAGTCGTTCTTCTGTACATAATCTAAGAATTTCATGAACCGATCAAAATAGTGCGTGCCGAGGTCATGGTCCATATCATAGCATGTAGGTCCTAAGCCTGCGAATGCTTCGGAACCGGTGCAACGATGGGTACAGCAGGATACGACTTCGCCTAATGCACGAGCGCAACGAGTTTTACGCTGTGCGTCTTCGACGGAACGAAGGGGGGCATTGTAAACGCTGACTTCTTCGCCGTTCAGATGGGATTTAACGGTGATCAGGCCTTTCCATTCCGGACGCTGAGCCAGGTCATAAATCGTGGAAATCGTGTTGAAGCTGGCTGCCAAAGGCGGGAACGTGGTCAAATCATCGATTTTCTTGCCCAGGAACCATACATTCATCGGTTTGCGATTACGGATACTAGCCTGGAACTGTTCCTTCGTCATTAACATAATTACTACCTCCTTTGAAATTATACATCGTTTGTATATATCGGTACAAACTTAACCTTTGACAATATACATGCAATTATCATGCCAAATAAAAATATTAAAAAATTGCGTCTATTAAGCGATTGTTTGAAATCAAAAAGTCACAGAAGATGTTAATTTGCATCATCTGTGACTTTTATCACTAATAAAACGGCTTAATATATCATCTAAATTACCGATGCAATATTACATCAGCAATATGCGATTTTACATCACGATAACTCGACATTTTTCATCTTCCGGGAAACTGTTGATTGGTCGATACCTAAAGCACGGGCTATTTCCCTGGTTGTACGATATTTATCTTTTGCCCGTTGGAACAATTGCCGTTCTACTTCCCGGACCGCATCCTTGAGGGGGATGATACCGTGTATGGTAATAGCCGAATCCGCTTTTTCTTCATCGTATTTTTCTGGTAAATGTTCCGGCAGTAACAAATTGCCCGGCGCCAATACTACCATGGTTTCGACGACATTTTCCAATTCACGGATATTACCGGGCCAGTCCAGGTTCGATAAGATATGGCCTAGTTCGATGGACAGCTTCTTTTTCTTGCCGTATTTCATATTATACGTATCCAAAAAATGACGGGCTAAAGGGATGATATCGTCTCGCCTGTCCCGCAGGGGCGGTATGTCGATATTGATGACATTGAGCCGGTAATACAGGTCCTGACGGAATTTACCCTCTTCTACCATTTGCCATAAATCCCGGTTTGTCGCGGCAATGAGCCGCACATCGATGGGAGACGGCTTAGAGCCTCCAATGCGTAATACTTCTCTTTCCTGGATGACCCGCAGCAGCTTTACCTGCGAGGCCATGCTGAGCTCCCCTACTTCATCGAGGAACAACGTCCCCGTATCGGCCAGTTCGAAGAAGCCGATTTTCCCTTGGCGGCGCGCTCCGGTGAAGGCTCCGCTTTCATACCCGAACAATTCCGATTCGAATAATGTATCTGGTATGGCGCCACAATTGATTTTGATGAAGGGCTTATCCTTGCGGCGGCTGCGGCGATATATTTCATCGACGACAACTTCTTTCCCTGTACCGGATTCACCTGTAATGAGGACGACGGAGTCCACTTCCGAGACGACATTGATGACATCTACTATTTTCATCATTTTGCGGCTGCAGGCGACCATGTTGCTGCCAGTGCCCATTTTATTGGTCAAATTCGCCATTTCCCGGACATAGCCGTCCATCATCATGCGTTGGTATTCCAATTCCTGCTGCAGTTCATTAAGAGCCGAAGCATCCTGGATATTGACGACGATACTCGTAAGAGTGCCCCGGTCATCGAATATAGGGATACCGGTATAGACCAATTTCTTCATTTCATAATCGGAAGCGATAGTTACCTTTTTTTCCGTATCGATTACTTTCTGGACGATACCTTCCTTAAATATACCGGCTTGCACGATGTTGTTGGCTTTACGGCCCAGCAATGATTTCCGCTCAACGCCGAATGTGTGTTCCACAGCCGCATTGACGCGAATGATGACGCCATTTTTATCGGCGACGATGATACCATCAGCAGCGGATTCAACGATAGCGTCGATTTCACGCAGCGTATTGTTGATGACATTGAGTTCCTGCATGGTACAGGCTTGTTTGCCCGATTCATGCAGGACAAGGACGCTGCCGTTGCGGACTCCTTCGCGAATCCAGGGATAGATGTTGCAGATGAGCCATAAATCACCATTTTTGATGGCAAACCGTCCTTGGCCTTCGACTATATCAATCTGCTTAGCCAGTTTTTCGACGACATCTTCGTAGCTCATATGCATTTCCTTGATCATCTGCTCTGCTGAAGTATTTTGATAAATTACATGCAATTGATGATCGATGATGAACATGGAGCAGGAAATAGCATTAAATGCACAGGTATAATCCTGAATCGTCCATTGCAGTTTTTTATCTAACATGTTACATACTCCTCCTTTCATATAGTTATATTGTCATGATGATTTATCTATTGTGAGATATGAGTTGCAACAGCCTGTTCAGCTTGTTCTTGCAAGTCTCGTTGTACATTGATGGGAATATCCCGGGATTTGCAGGGAACACGCTGGTAGGATCCATCGGGAAGCATGGCATACGCTTTCTGGTTGTCCCGCAAATATAATTCCAGTAATCCTTTCAACCGTTTCTTGTGGGGTTCATATTCTATAGGTACCATGAGTTCGACGCGGTCATTCAAGTTACGGGGCATCCAATCGGCTGAGGAGATGAATACATCTTCATGGCCGCCGTTACGGAAATAGAATATGCGGCTGTGTTCCAAAAAACGCCCGACTATGCTGCGTACGGTTATATTGTCACTGATTTTTTCCAAGCCCGGCCGCAGGACGCAAATACCGCGGATAATCAAGTCGATCTTGACGCCGGCAACTGAAGCTTCGTATAATTTGGCGATAACTTTTTTATCCAAAAGAGAATTCATCTTGGCGATGATGTAGCCCTTTTCCCCTTTTTTGGTCCAGTTTATTTCCTGGTTGATTTCAGCTACGATCCGTTCCCGTAAATTCAATGGGGCAACTACCAGTTTGTTCCATACCGGCGGGTCGGAATAACCCGACAGGACATTGAAAAATGCAGAAGCATCCATGCCGATGAGCGGATTTTTAGTGAAAATGCCTACATCCGTATAGATACGTGCAGTGGAGCCATTATAGTTTCCCGTAGCCAAATGGATATACCGGCGTATGCCCTCTTCTTCGCGGCGCACGACCAATGTGATCTTGGAATGGGTTTTCAGGCCCATGAAACCATAAATGACATGACAGCCGGCTTTTTCCAGGCGGCGGGCCATGAGGATATTATTGGCTTCGTCGAAGCGGGCTTTTACTTCCATGAGGACGGTCACCTGTTTGCCGTTTTCAGCTGCTTCTGCCAGAGCGGATATGATGGGCGATTTGCTGCTGACTCGGTATAAGGTCTGTTTGATGGCCAGCACTTGGGAATCGCTGGCAGCCATTTTAATGAAATCTTCTACGACATCAAAGGTTTCGTACGGATGGTGCACCATGATATCGTGTTCCGTGACGGCCTGCCAGAAATCCTCCCTAGGTGACGCAGCCAGCTCAGCCGGCAATTGCGACGTGACCGGCGTATAGCGCAGGGAATCAAATCCGGAAATATCGCAGAATTTTGAAAAGACCCGGCAGTCCAGCGGTCCTTTGATGGAATACACATCCGTATCATCGAGCATGAGCGTCGATGTCAATTGACGGCGTACCATGCGGCTTGCCGTCGCAGCTAATTCCAGTCGTACAGCGGCTCCCTTGCGCCGTTTTTTCAATGATTTCTCCACTTCGGAAAGCAAATCTTCCGTTTCAGCATCGATATCCATATCAGCGTCACGAGTAATGCGGAATGCCGATGCTTCCAGTATTTCATAACCGACAAAGAAATGATCGGCAAAATTACTCAATATATCTTCCAGAAAGATGAAATCGCACGTATTGCCGTCATCGGGCAGGCGGATGATGCGATCGATGACCGCAGCCGGTACGGGCATGATGGCCGAATGGACGGAACCGTCACCATTCTTTTTGCGCAGCAGGACCGACAGGTTGAGACTGCGGCTAGCCAGGAACGGGAACGGATGACTGGAATCGACAGCCATAGGTGTCACGACCGGGTAGATTTCCCTTTCGAAATAATCTTCCAGCCAGGAGCGGCGTTCATCCTGCAACGAGGCGACAGGTAGGAAGCGGATGCCTTGTTTTTCTAAATCTGCCAATAGGTCCTTTAAATATGCATATTGATCTTCAACCTGTTTCTGTGCCAGTGTCGTAATGGCCTGCAACTGTTCTGTCGGCGTCAAGTTAGCAATGTCATGGTGATTGACACCGCTTTCAATCAGGTGTTTCACCCCCGCTACGCGGACCATGAAAAATTCATCCAGATTGGAACTGGTAATAGCGATAAACCGCAGCCGTTCCAGCAGAGGTGTTGCCGGCACAATCGATTCCTGCAATACGCGCTGATTAAATTTCAACCACGTGCATTCTCTATTTAGAAAATAGCGGCTGTCTATAAAATTCACGATTATCACCTATCCTTTTTGCAGTACTGGATTGATGCCGAAGACTTCAGTAAAGTACCGGGACGCTTTCGAAAATGTCCAACGTTCCAGTGAGATATCTTCGTCAGAAATATATTTTACAATTAATTCTCTTTTTTGCAGGGTTGCCGAGATTTTTGATATTTTTCCATTATGCCCCTGGTCCAGGGCATCGGCCAGTCGGAAAATAGCTGTCAATTTTGCCACAGTGACTTTTTGGGACCGCGTCAGGGAACGATAATTCATATCATCATCGCCAGGAGTCCCACCATTATAATAATAGGCGATATTGGCAACGATTTCCTTTTCTTCATTGCTCAGGCCAAATATATCCGTGCCCTTGATCAGATAATACGTATAGACAGCGGGATTGCGCAGATTTATATATTTCCCCGCTTCGTGGAATATAGTCGCCATGCGCAGCAGATAGCCTGTACGGTATTCTAAGCCGTGGATCCGGTGCAGCGCCTGGAACAAGATAATGCCGTGTTCCTCTACGCGTTCCGCATGCGGGCGGTCGCAAAGATATTTTCCGGCCAGCGTGTGGGCCAGCTGCAGGATGAGGCGGCGTTGTTTCACGAGATAGCTGGCGTTTTCCTTTTCGGCCCCATAATACAGTGAATAACCTTCGACAAATGTCGTATCCAGGAACACGAGCGTATCGACCTGAATATAGCGCAGCATTTCGTAATACAACAATATCGTCGGCATGATGACATTTGCCCGATTTTCAGAGTAGCCGTAGCGCTGCATGAGTTTATACGGTGTGACACCGTTGAAGGAATGATAAAACTCAAAAAACGTGTCCGGCTGGACAAGGCAATTATTATTTTGCGGCGTCATTCCCATGGCTTTCACGATGCTCCATGATTCCATGCCGGATAATACGACGTATTTGACGTTATACGTCTTGATGATGCCCCATATGGGCGATAACATACCGTGGATATATTCACGGACTGCTGTCGGGAATGTCAGCTCATCACGCTGGCGCTTTTCAAAATTTTCGAGGATGCGCAACGTGCCGCTGGGTACGTTCTGCTGGAACAGCAATGTACCAGCCTGCCAGAGTGTCAGGCCCAAGCCGCCGGACGTGATATCCATGAGTAGGACTGGCATGCCGGCAAAATCGATTTCCCCTTTACTGACTCGATAATAAATAGCGAAATATTTGTAATACACTTCCTTGGTCATGTCGATGATCTGGACCTGGAATCCCGTGCGTATGTGGATCTGGTCGACGATATTCAAGCTGTTTGCCGCTTCGCGGATAGCTGTCGTAGCGACGACGCTGATATCCTGTATGTTATAATCGCGCAAAAGCTGGCGGAATCCCAATAAGATGCGGCAAAGCTCGTTCAGCGATTCAAAGCTGATAATATGTGTCAGGAATACTTCTTCGCCATAGCCGCTTTCTTTGCTGACATTTTCGAGTATTTGAAAATCATCCATGCCGGCGCAGGATATAATTTGTAAGCTGATACGGACAGATCCGATATGGATGATGCCGAATTCGCGTCTAGTTCTCGATTCCATTCCCTCACACCCTCTTTTAAGCGATAAAATTCAGTTTTCTAAATATATTATACCCTATTTTTGGGAAATCTCCTTTAATTTTTTGTACTTTTTATGTAAAATAGCAATAGGACTATGAGATTCGTCAAAGAAAAGAGGTTGACCATGGAAAAACTAGCGATTATCGATATGGGTTCCAACTCGATACGGTTTATCGTCGTACAAATATGCGAAAATGGTTCCTACTCTCTATTGTACCAGCAGAAGGAGAGCATTCGTTTGGGCAAGGGACTATATACAAAAAAGATGCTCAGCGAAGAAGGGATGGAACGTGCCCTGGTCTGCCTGAAGATGTATGCCCACATGATCAAGGTCATGGGCGTCCAGACGTGCCTGGCTGTAGCGACAGCAGCCGTCCGCAATGCCCGCAATGGCAAAGAATTCATAGAGCGCATCCAATCTGAGACCCATATAGACATAGAAATCATTTCAGGGACGCGGGAAGCCTATCTTGGTTACCTGGGCGTCATCAACACGATTGACAGCGCCGACTTTATCCAATTCGACTTGGGCGGCGCCAGCGTAGAAATATCCCTGATCCGGAATCGGGATGTCATCCATTCTATTTCAGTCCCCATCGGGGCGGTCAATCTAACCGAACGCTTCAAATTGCAGAATAACGTATCGATGGCTCTGCTGAAAGAATGTACTGATTTCATCGATAAGAACCTGTTTCAGATTCCCTGGCTGGAAAACGTCAATTTGCCAGTCATCGGTATTGGCGGGACCGTCCGCAACATCGCTAAAATCGATCAGCGTATTACTAATTATCAACTTCCCCGGCTCCACAATTACCGTCTCCCCATGGACCATTTCGAGAATATCTATGAAGCCATCATCTCGAAGAATTTTGCCAGCCGCAAAAAAATACCTGGCCTGTCGAGTGAACGTGCCGATATCATCATCGCTGGCGCCGCTGTTATCCAATGTTTGCTGCAGCTCGTGCAGGGCCGCGAACTTATCATCAGCGGCTGCGGCCTGCGGGAAGGACTGTTCTTCGAATATTATGGCCGGCGCTATGGACAGGGGAAAGCACTCATCGATAATATCTTGGAATTCAGTACGAATAATTTTCTGGGAAAATTAGAAAATGTCGATATGGGCCATATCAATCAGGTGACGCGCATCGCCGTTTCCATGTTCGACCAGCTCCAGATACGGCATGGCTATGGCCAGCGGGAACGGCTCATGCTCATTACGGCGGCCCGTCTCCACGACGTAGGAAAAATCATAAATTATTATGACCACGCCCGCCTTTCTGCCTTTACCATCGGCTATGCCCCTTTATACGGTTTGCAGCAAGTAGAACAGATCTGCACATCCTTTATCGCAGGCTACCATCATGGTACGAGCAATAAGACATTGCGTTCCTACCGCTATGCCTCCCTGCCGACGCCGGAAAATTGGAAGATGATTCGCCAGGTGTCGACATTGCTGGCCTTAGCTGAAGCTGCCGACGTCACGTATGAACACTTCATTACCAGCGTGGACATTACGCTCGTAGAAAATGTAGCGGCCTTCGTCATGACTACCCTGCCGGGATCAAATTACAGTGCTGCCGATTATGAAATGAAAAAATTAGCCAAACAATTCAAAAAAGAATTCGGTGCGACGCTTATGCTCATATGGAAATAAAGGATATATAGAGAAGACCTACTTGGAATGGAATGTTCCAGGTAGGTCTTTTATGGTGGTATGTTTCAGCTATTACTTCAATTAATCATTCAACGTAATATCTTCTCCCGCGAGGATGCGCTTCATATTGCGGGCCGGACACATCTTGCCGCACATGGTGCACGTCCCTTCGCATTCCGGTTTGCTCGATTCATAGTAAGCACGGGCTTTTACGGGATCGATGGAGAGCTGGATCATCTTTTCGAAATCCACGTCGACGCGGGCCTTGCTCATGGCGTCATCCCATTCCTGGGCATGTGGGATTCCCTTGGCCAGGTCAGCAGCGTGGGCAGCAATCTTAGCGGCTATGATACCGTCGCGGACGTCGTCGACATCGGGCAGGCGTAGGTGTTCGGCCGGCGTTACATAGCAAAGAAAATCCGCTCCGCACGATGCGGCGATAGCACCGCCGATGGCGCTGGTGATATGGTCATAGCCAGGAGCGATATCCGTGACCAGTGGTCCCAGTACATAGAACGGCGCATTGTGGCACAGGCGCTTTTCCAATTTCATATTCGCAGCGATTTCCGTCAGTACCATGTGGCCCGGCCCTTCTATCATGACCTGTACATTCCGTTCCCAAGCCCGTTTTGTCAATTCGCCCAGCGTGATGAGTTCTTCGATTTGGGCCGCATCGGTAGCGTCATGTGTACAGCCAGGACGGCAGGCATCTCCCAAGCTGATGGTCACGTCATATTTTTCACAGATATCGAGGAGACGGTCATAATATTCATAAAACGGGTTTTCCTTCTTATTCATTTCCATCCAGGCAAACAATAAAGAGCCGCCACGGGAAACGACATTGGTCAGGCGGGGATTCCGTTTGATCCGTTCTGCTGTTTTCTGATTCATGCCGCAGTGGATGGTCATGAAGTCGACGCCGTCTTCAGCGTGTTGTTCTACGACGGAAAAAAATTCATCTACGGTGATATCTTTAAGATCTTTATCCAGCATACCTACGGCGTCGTACATGGGGACTGTACCAATCATAGCCGTTGACATGTTGACGAGTTTGCGGCGAAATTCGCGGGTCTTGCCAAAGCAGCTCAAATCCATAATCGCTTCTGCTTTCATATCGATAGCTTTTTGCACCTTAGCCAGCTCTTCATCGTAATCATTGTGGTCCTTGGATACGCCAAGGTTGACATTGATTTTCGTCCGGCAATTCTTACCTACGGCTTCTGGGGCAATACTCGTATGATTCTTGTTCGCCGGAATGACGACTTCGCCAGCGGCAATGAGCTGACGCAGCGTTTCTACAGGCATGAATTCCTTCTGGGCGACGATTTCCATTTCTTTTGTGATGATACCCTTGCGGGCAGCATCCATTTGTGTAGTATATTCCATCTTTTCCTCCTAAAATAAAAAAGCCCGCCTGGTGAGGTGGGCTTTGAAAAACTAAATAGCACAGCTTTCCTACGGTAGCATTACCTACATCAGGTTTGAAGGGTCAAACAATTGTTTTCTCAGCCATAACGGCTCCCCTAGCTTCATATGTATTTATATTTATTATAATTCATTGCCGTAACATATGCAAATTATATTTTAAATTTCTATAATTATCCGAGGTTGGGCCTCACATGTGGTATAATAGAACAAACCATATAAGGAGGTATTCATCATGAAAGGGTTCAGTATGAAAGTGCTTGTTTTTTCTGGTATGCTCCTGGCGGCCGTATTGGCTCCGGCAGCAATATTGCCTGGATCGGTACAGGCAGAACAAATGGAAGCACCGACGATACACGTCAATGGCTATGCCCAGCAAGAGGTCGTTCCTGATACGGCAGTCATTACGGTGGGCGTAGAAACGACGGCTGAAGATGCCGCTTCGGCCCGGCAGAATAATAATGATTCCATGCAGAACGTCACCAATGCTATCCTGAATCTGGGCATCGATAAGGCATCCTTGAAGACGACGGGCTTTTCATTACGGCCTATCTATGAATCAGCGTCGGAACACCGGATCAAAGCCTATACGGTATCGAATACGATGCAAGTAAAGGTCAAAGATTTCAATCAAATCTCCGCTGTCATCGACCAAGCTGAAAAAGCCGGAGCAAATCAGATATACGGTATCCGCTTCAGCGCGGAAAACACGGATGCAGTGAAGACGGCATTGATCCGCCAGGCCATCCAGAATGGCAAGAAGGAAGCGGATTCTGCAGCTAATGCAGCCGGCTATTCCTTAGGCCGTTTGAAACAGATTGACGTCAGCGGTGTCTCCCCTTCCTTTACGAGTATACAGAGGGGCATGGGCACGAGAGCTGGTGGCAGCAGTACTGCTACGCCTGTCGAAGCAGGTACGGCGACGGTCAGTGCGACAGTCAAACTAGTGTATTATTTAAATTAATTACAATCAGTTTCAGTGTAAATAAAAATGACAGTGTGGGCCTAGGCCGGCACTGTCATTTTTTATTGTTAAGTATTTGTTTACGATGTGCTTGTATCATGAGCTGATCATACAACAAGGCTTCAATGGGCGTCATCTCTGCTGTGTTCGTATTGGCTTCCTGGGCATATACCAGTCTTCCTTGTATATCATACAGTTCTTCTTGCAAGGTCATACGGAACAGATATTCTTCGTCGGCAATCCGCTTACCTACAAAATTATCCATAAGGATATAGTCACAGCCAGCTTTCCTGGCTTCGGCTAAGGTCGACAGCAAATCCTGCCTCCTGCCGCTGGCAAATACGGCAGCGGCGAGCTTGACGTACAGCGTGTCATGCTGCGAGGCGGCCATATAAGGGAGGTCGCCGCTGAGATGATCATCTAAGGTAAATGTGAATGGTGCAATATAGACGCGGGGTATCTTTTCTGTACGAGACGCCATCGCTGCTGGCAACGGTCTGCTTTCGCTGTCAAATCCTGCCACATCGTAGTAATTCCGCAATGCTGCGTCGACATAGACGACCATGTCGTGTTCGAAGCGCTGTGAACTGGATGTCTGCTTCCATTTCGTCTGATTGGCGAATTGTACATACCCGTTTGGCAGCAATTGTAGCACCGTTTTTACAGGATCACCGCTGATGGATATGCGATCCAGTGGCAGCTGAGGGCCATACCGTTCGATGAAGGCCTTGTTTCCTACAGCGGGTGCACCGAATGTGACGACATCCATCTGCGTTGCCGGTATACCCATATCCAGCAATCGGGCTGCCATCAAGGTAGCCGCTGCACCGCCCAGGCTGTGACCGGTCAGGATTAGCCGATCCTGGCCGTGCGTACGCAGATACAGGCTTAAATCTTCACCTAATATGCGGCCTTTCTTGTCAGCATTGAAAAAAGAATCCCGTACATATTGTTCAAACCCTTTATGTACCTGCGGATCGGCTGCCGTCAAATTATGGTTTTGGGCGGTTTTAATAAAAGCTGGTACAGAGGTACCGCCAAATCCTACCATGGAAACGCGCAGATCTGTCTTGATATCGCCGGTCGTTTCTGTGCCAGTCATGGTGATCAAATAACTTGTCGTGCCATGGCTGTCGGGGCCGTTACGGGCAATGTAAGCTTTGGGAACTGTCTGTCCGCTTTGGTTCTGGTAAGGAACAAATTGCCAGCCCCGCTCGGCTAACTCATTTCGCGCCAGTTGGCCGATGCGGTCATGATATGATGCCAGAGAGGCCCAGGAGCACAGGTACTCCCGACTAGCCCGCTCAACAGATCCGGCAGCATATATGGTCGATGAAAGCAGCAATAACCATAGCAGGCAGAGCATACAGGCTAAGCTTTTAATATTTTCACTCCTGTGCCAGCTATTCATAGGACCCACTATTTCCTTTCACCAGCCCCATCGGAACACGATAAAATCGTGAATACTTCTCGGTTGGCATGCTGGCTATCTTCAAAATGGAGGCTCCGGGCCAATTCCCGTTCCAGAGCCGCTTTTTGTTTCTTCTCCTGCAGCAGGGCCAGCACATCTGGATGGGCGCCGATGAGCAGGTCGCCCCGGACCTTACCGCTGCGGACGAGTTCCCGCAGCCTTCGGATGATACGGATCGAAACGGTTTCCGGTGAATACAGCATACCCGAACCGCCGCAGACTGTACATGGTGAAAACTGTATCTGATGGATACCCTGGCGGGATTTTTTACGCGTGATTTCTACCAGGTTCAGTGCCGTCATGCCCAGGATATGGGTCTTCGTGCGGTCTGTTTTCGTTTCCCGTTCCAGTATATCGAGGATTTCCGCCCGTTGGGCCGGCAGTGCCATATCGATAAAATCGACGAGGATGATGCCGCCGATGTCACGCAGGCGGAGCTGCCGGGCAATTTCTACGGCGGCTTCCTTGTTGACGTGGAAAATCGTATCCTGCAGAGTTCCGTTGCCGGTATACTTTCCTGAATTTACGTCGATGACCGTCAAGGCCTCCGTATAGTCAAAAACGAGTGTGCCGCCTGACGGCAGCGTGACGATCCGTTCGATGACCCTGTGTAATTGTTCTTCAATATGGTAACGCTCAAAAACCGTAGGGCCGCCTTTATAAAGCTCGATGCGGTCTAAGTTATTCGTGTCATTATCGCCAAACAGCTGACAAATCCGGTCATAAGCTTCTTTATCATCGACGACGACTTTTTTTACATCATAGCCGTAATAATCACGCATCATGCGCATGACCAGGTCGGCTTCGCGATATAACAACGTCGGCTTTTTCGCAGTCTTAAAACGATGGCTGATGCTGTCCCAGGTACGCAGCAGGTACTGGATATCCCGCAGCAGGTCCTCCTGGTTCACGGCCCGGGCCACGGTACGGATGATCAAGCCCATACCGGCCGACTTGACGGAGGCGGCTATGCTGCGCAAGCGATTCCGTTCCCGTTCATCGCTGATTTTCTTTGATACGCCGATATAATCTACTGTAGGCATCAATACGACATAGCGGCCGGCCAGACTGATATTGGCCGTCACCTTCGGTCCTTTGCTGCCATTTTCATCCTTGATGACCTGCACCAGCAGGCTTTGACCGACAGAAATATGCATCTGTTGTATTTCTTCCTTCGTCGCTGCCCGCGGAAAGATGTCGCCTAGGTATAAGAAGGCGTTCTTCTTGCGGCCAATATCGACAAATGCAGCCTGCATGGCCGGCAGGATGTTCTGTATGACGCCTTTGTATATATGATTGACTATATGATCGTCATCATTCCGTTCGATAGCAAAATCGCGCAGTGTGTCATCTTCCAGGACAGCCATACGAGTCTCTTCAGGCATGACATTGGCAACGAGTAATCTCATGATTTCCTCCACGGATCCAAATTCAAAGTTCTTCCCCCATCAGTGTGTGGCACAGGCCGTCTTTGCGGACATAGATGCCCAGACGACAGGCCAGCATCCGGTCGGTCATGATAGGCAAACCGTATTGGCTGCCTAGTACGTCCCATATCTCCACAGGCTTGACCGAGCCTTCCTCAGTCTGCAGGATACCTACGGTCAGTTCGACCTGTTGTTGTCCGGCTTTCCCCGTGATGGGTTCTACGACATGCTGCTTTATATCTACCGTATGGGTTTTTCTTCTTTTAGGTGATACTTTTTCAAACAGCACCTGGTCGGCAGCGTTGAATCGATCCAACAGTGTCTGTAATTCCGCCTGTGACAAAGCCTGGTTCGTCGGCCCCGTAAGCAAATAGACAGAATAATTCGCTATAGCCATCAATTTTGGCGCTTTTTCATCGATGTACTTACCTGCCGTCACCGCAAATCCATTGGGCGATACGGCGTTCATGCGGCTGATGATGTCCGTTACAGGTATTTCATCGGTCAATTCTATATCCATATATTCGACAGAAGCGGAAACGCCTACACCCAGGGCCGACGCGAAGCTAAGTTTCATATGGGGATTGAACCCTTCGGAATAGCAGACAGGAAGGGCGGCCCGGACGACGACCAGACGGACGACGCGGGCAAAATCCAAATGCGATAAAAACTGCAGGGCCTCTTCTTTTTTAATAGCTAAACGCAGTCTTTTCAACGGTTCTCCCCTCCTCGTTATCGATGACATGTACGGACAAGGTCGGACAGATGCCGCACCCTGTGCACGGTAAATGACGGCAGTCATGAGTCAGTTCACCAGATTGACTCCGCTGCCATTCGCGTTGCAAATAGGCTTTGGACGCGCCGTCAGACAAATGGTCCCAAGGCAGCGCTTCCTGGACGTCGCGGCTGCGGCGGGCGTAATAGGCCGGGTCGAGACCAGCTAAGCGGAATGCTTCCAGCCAGCGTTCGTAATCAAAGAACTCAGACCAGCCGTCAAATTTCGCACCCAGTTTCCACGCTTCGTACAAGACGCGGCCTAGGCGACGGTCGCCGCGAGCAAAGGCAGCCTCCATATATCCCGTCGTAGCATCATGGTAATGATAGCTTATATGCTTATCCCTGATGAGGGATTTCAAATATTCCTGTTTACGGCGTATTTCTTCGACCGGCAGCTGGCCGAACCACTGGAAGCCCGTATGGGTCTTCGGTACGAAACTCGATACGCTGACCGTCACTTTGCCGTTATTTTTATGAGTGATGGAACGATACAGATTCAGCACCTTATAAGCCAGGTCGGCAATGCCGGCCAGGTCTTCGTCCGTTTCTGTGGGCAGGCCCATCATGAAATACAGCTTCACCGTCGACCAGCCATTTTCGAAGGCATTGGTGCAGGCTGCCAGTAAATCCTCTTCGGTAACGCCCTTGTTGATGACATCGCGCAGACGCTGTGTCCCTGCTTCCGGTGCAAATGTGAGACCGCTCTTGCGGACTTGCTGCACTTTTTTCGCCACATCGACAGAAAAGCTGTCTACGCGCAGGGACGGCAGGCTGATACTGACTTTTTTATCTTTGAATTCCGTGAGCAGCATGTCTACCAGCTCTGGCAGGCGGGAATAATCAGCTGAACTCAGGCTCATCAGCGAAATTTCATTGTAGCCGGAATTCGCGATGATGTCGCGGGCCAGCTCCAAAAGGCGTTGCGGAGTTTTTTCCCGGACCGGTCGATACAACATGCCGGCCTGACAGAAACGGCAGCCGCGGCTGCAGCCACGGAACAATTCCAGTACGGCCCGATTGTGGACGATATCGATATTGGGTACGATGGGTTTTGTGGGAAAATATACATGCTCCACGTCGGCGACGACGCATTTATCAATCTGCTGCTTAGCCTCCGGCTCTAATGGGACGATTTCTTCAAAATCACCATTTTCATTGTAAGAAACGCGATAGAAGGCCGGTACATAATTTCCCTGCAAAGCGGCTAACTGTTTCAGCAAGGCCCGTTTACCGCCCTGGCGGCCGCCTTCCTTCCAGCGGATGACCGTATCGGCCAGGTCTTGTACGGATTCCTCTGATTCACCGAGACAGAACACATCGATGTAATCGGCCAAGGGTTCAGCATTATAAGCACAAGGGCCGCCGGCAATGACGAGAGGCATGTCTTCGCCGCGGTCCTTTGAGAACATAGGTATCCCTGCAAGGTCGAGCATATTCAAGATATTGGAAAAACTCATTTCATATTGGAGCGTAAAGCCCAGGATATCAAAGTCTTTTACTACTGATTTCGTTTCCAGCGTAAACAGAGGGTAATTCTGTTCCCGCATGAGCTGTTCCATATCGGGCCACGGCGCATATACCCGTTCAGCCGCTACGTCCGACCGTTCGTTCAAAAGTGCATAGAGGATGCGCAAGCCCAGATGGCTCATACTTACCTCGTAGACATCGGGAAATGCATAGGCTACAGTCAGCTTGACTGCTCCATGATCTTTTACTACACTATTCCATTCACCGCCGATATAACGGGCGGGCTTGCTGACCTTTCCCAGCAGGATTGGATCTATTTGTACCGTTTGTGACACGGCCATACCTCCTTAAAATCAGAAAATCAAGCGTTGCTGCCGCATGTATATACTGAGCAGCAATCCCAGTGAAATCATGTTCGTCGTCAGGGCACTGACACCATAACTCATGAATGGCAGAGGAATACCGGTGACAGGCATGATGCCACAGGTCATGCCGACATTGATGAGGACCTGGAAAGCCCACATGGATACGATCCCCGTTGCCATGAGCATGCCAAAATTGTCACGGCAGTCCCGGGCTACCATGAGGGCCCGGTAAATGAGGACGAAATATAAAAACAAGATGGCGATACAGCCTAGAAAACCCAATTCTTCGCCGATGACGGAAAATATGAAGTCCGTATGATTTTCTGGCAGGAAATTAAGCTGACTCTGTGTTCCCTGGAATAATCCCTTGCCGAAAAGCATACCTGAGCCGATGGCAATCTTGGATTGGATGATATGATACCCCGCTCCAAAAGGGTCGATGTTGGGATCGAGAAATACGAGGATACGCGATTTCTGGTAATCCTTTAGGAACAGCCAGCCTATTGGCGCGACGAGAATGCCGATAATGAACAGGTTGCGCAACAGCTTGAGGCGGATATTGGCCATAAAAATCATACCTAAAGCAATGGCCAAAAAGACGAGGCTCGTCCCCAAATCAGGCTGCTTCAATACCAAGAGGAACGGAATGCCGACAAACAGTGCTACCGGCAGCAGGCTCTTATAGGAGTTCATGTGATTGATGCGATCCGACATCATGGCCGCCAGGCAGACGATCATGATGAGCTTGGAGAATTCTGAAGGCTGCAGTGTAATGGGGCCCAATTGGATCCAGCGCTGCGCGCCCAGCGCCGATTTGCCCAAGAACATGACGGCAATCAGCATGAGCAGGTTGATGATGTACAGCGGTTTGGCGATCTTCTTCAATTTCGTATAGTCGAAATGACAGGCTATGAGGATAATCGTCAAATTGACGAGGAAGAACCCTCCCTGCTTTTCGACAAAATCGTAATTGATGGCACCCTTATTGATGTGCGTTGCGCTGCCGATGACGGCCAAGCTGATGAAAATCAAGAGGATACAACTGATGAGCAGCACTTTATCTAAATTTTTCCAATCTCTAAAACTAAAATGTTCAGACATAATATACTCCTAAATTTATATATCATCGATGCCAGGTCCGCCATAATTGGGACTGGCTCCGCCGATTCCGAAGGGATAATGATGGGCACGGAACAGGTTCTGCTTCAGGGAGACAGCTGCTGTCCGGCTCAATTTCTGCATCGGCCGGTTCGGGCTGGGCAAATTCCTCGGCTGCAGGAGTACCCTCAGGCTCTACTGGCAGCAACGTCTTGAGCTGTTCCCAGTCTGGTTCTGTATGATGCAGTAAGTATCCGGCAGTCTGTTCCATGGCCTGCAGGAATGGTGAATCCGTCGGCGCTTCTGCCAAGCTTCCATGCTGGGACGCACCGACAATCGTGTCATCGTGTGGCAGCACACCGGCTATATGTTCCGGATCCAATGTTTGGATCGCGTCATCCAGGGAGACATAGTCCGGTCCCTGACGATAGAAATTATTGAATAAGACGGCATAATTAAAATTACGATGCTTATCATAATACTGCATGACCCGTCCGGTATCGCGCAAAGACGTCCAGGAAGGCGCCACGACGAATAACGTTTCATCAGCTACAGATGAAGCACTTTTAAAAGCATGGCCCCTACCGGGAGGACTATCGACGAGGACATAGTCATATTGTTTGGACAGGTGTTCCAACAAATGCTGGAATGCCGGAATATTTATTTTTTCCCATACATGTTTTTGACTAGCTGCTAGAAAATCCAATCCTGGCCGTATGTTCAGCAAGGCTTCCGCAGGCTCGCATTTTTGCCGGGCTACATCGATGGCATCATACAGCACTTCATCCTGCAGCCCTAGTACCAGGTCCAGATTGCGCAAGCCCATATCGCCATCGGCCATGAGGACCTTGCAGCCCAACCGGTTCAACACGATGCCCAGTGAAGCCGTTATCAATGTTTTCCCTACGCCGCCCTTACCGGAAGCTATAGATACGATAGTGCCCATGATGTTCCCCTTTCTGCAAACAACTCGTGAACAGAACCCAAAACAGCTGTATCGACTGTCTGTTACCGCGTAACATTGAAATACTCGGCCAGCATGGAACGCACGACAGGTCCTGAAGAAACGGCGCCATAACCGCCCTGTTCGGTCAAGACGGCGATGACGATGCGCGGGTGGTCAAACGGTGCATATGCGACGAACCAGCCATGATCGGCACCATTGAAGTTTTCAGCCGTACCTGTCTTGCCGGCTACCTGTATGGGGAATCCGGCAAATAGTGAGCCGGCAGTCCCTGATTCTTCAGCCACGTTACGCATGCCTTCGCGGATCAGGTCGAGTGTCGTCTTGGAAACAGACAGCGTACCCGTCTGTTCCGGTGCAAATATCTTGTACGGTGTACCGTCCAGGTTGTCGATACGACTGACCAGGAACGGCCGGTATTGGATACCGCCGTTAGCGACTTGGGATACGATCATAGCTGCCTGCAGCGGCGTGACTAATTGGAATCCCTGGCCAATGGCCGAGTTGAACGTATCGCCCAAATACCAGTCCTGGCCAAATGTCTTCATTTTATACTCTTCACTGGCGACGAGACCGCTGGCTTCGCCGTTCATGGCGATGCCCGTCTTTTTGCCCATGCCATATTTGCGGGCATACTCGGCCATATGATCGATGCCGATACGCCGGCCCATTTCATAGAAATATACGTTATCTGATTTAGCCAGCGCTTCCGTGAAATTAATCCAACCAAGTGCTTCGCCGCCGGCATTGCGCATGTCGACGAGCCAATGACGGCCGCTATCGAATATGCGTTCTTCCGGTGTTACTTTCTTTAATTCCAGAGCTGCCGTACCGGTAACAATCTTGAAAGTGGAACCAGGCGGGTATTCACCGCTGATGACGCGGTTTTCCAAAGGATGATTGCGATTGTCGTTGATTTCCTTCCATTCTTTGGCGGATATGCCCCGGGAAAACCAATTGGGATTGAAGGACGGACGGCTGGCCATAGCTAGGACCGCTCCAGTATTGGGATCGATGGCGACGGCAGCGATACCGCTGCGGCCGACACCGTTGGCAATTTGAGCATCCAGGGCCTGCTCCGTAGCCTTCTGCAGATTCAGGTCCAATGTCAGATGGATGTTGTGGCCCGAAACGGGAGCTTTGCGATCCAGTTCCTTTACCGGAGTACCGGCTGCATCCACTTCGACCTGACGGCCCCCATCTTTGCCGCGCAGCAAATCATCATAATATGATTCCAGACCGGAACGGCCGATGCGGGTAATACTGGTAACGCCATCCTGCCCGCGCAGCCGTGCCATTTCATCTTCGTCGATCTGACCGACATAGCCTAAAATCTGGGCGGCCATGAAATCATAGGGATAGAAGCGGATAGGCTGTACTTCCACGGATATGCCAGGCAGGTCATTCCGTCGTTCTTCGATTTTTGTGACGATGTCCTGGGTCAGGTCCTGTGCCAGTACTGTCGGTTCATAGGAGCTTTTTTCTTTTTTTAATTTTTCCTGCAGCGTTGCTACAGGTTGATTCAGCAATTTCGAAAGTTCTTTTAATTCGTCGTCGCTCATAGGTGATTTCAACGGCATATAGGATACCATGAAACTGGGCCGCGAGCCGACGAGGATCTGGCCGTTCCGGTCATACATGATGCCCCGCATGGCAGAAACCGGCACGATGCGCAGGCGGTTCCCTTCAGCCAGGGAATGATAATAGTCCCCTTCCTCCAGCTGCAAGTAGGCCAACCGCGCAATGAGTACGACAAAAATACCTACTATGATCCAGAATAAGGAACGAAAACGGCCATCCTGATTCTTTTTTTTCATTAATGCTTCAAGCATGGATATATCTCCTTGTATTTCCTGAGCGTTTAGCGATACCCTTCAAAACTGAATGTATCTTCGTTGCGCAAATGCCAGACCACGCGGTGGACCGGCCATATGCATATGGCGTGATAAATCAGCAAAGGAACGCTGTATTGTACCAAGTACGGCGTCAATTCTACATATTGGCCGCTGCTCCACAATACGGCGCATAACAAGACCAGATAGAGCTCTGTTCCGACTAGTACGACCAACAGGGATAGAATCCGCTGTCCCCGGTCAAAGCTTTCGCCCATGGAACTGCAAATGAAGACGATGATCAGGTATGGCAGCAAATGCAGGCCAAAGAAGTTACCGATCAGGACATCCTGACTCAAACCGCCGACCAAGGCGGCGATGATACCGGGCCGTGAACCCAGGTGCAGAGCGATGAGGATGACAAACACCAATACGAGGTTTGGCTGCGTAATCCCGTTGAATAGAAATGGAAAAATCGTACTTTGCAGTATAAATACGACAAAGGCAGTGATGATCCACCAGATCGTCCTCATAGGGCAGCAGCTCCTTTGATGCCTTCGACTTTATCGCGCTGAGTCTGCGGCACGAGCTTCGGTTCGACAGACGGCTTATCATAGGAGCCCGTTTCTTTGAAGGATACGATGACAAACACTTCTTCCAAACGGTTAAAATCGACGGCCGGTTTGATCACGGCATATTTTACGAAATCATTATCGTTTTGATGGATCGATACGATAGTACCGACATAGAGTCCTTTGGGATAAATCGTACCAAACCCGGATGTGACCAGCGTATCCCCTTCCAGTATATCCGCTTCCTTAGCGATATTGACAAACTGCGGTTCCGACGGAGAATTGCCGTTGCCGCGGACAACGGAAGCGACCCGCGATTCCGGCCGCTGGACGATGGCACCGATGCTGGTGCGCGGATCGAGCAGGAGCTGTACCCGGGCAGATTGAGGATAGACATCGCTGACGAAGCCGACGACACCCTGAGGTGTTATGACAGGGAGATCTTTTTTGATGCCGTCATCGCTGCCGCGGTCAATGAGAAGCGTATTGCTCCACGTACCGTAGTCTCGCGAGATGACCGAACCAGCTACCAGATTGAATTGGTGATGGGAATTCTTGAAATCGAGGAGCTTGCGCAACCTGTCGTTTTCAGATATCAGTTCTTTATAATCGACATTCTTTTCTTTCAGCTCGGCATTTTCTTTTTCCAGTTTTTCCCATTCTATACGATTCTTCAGACTGACATCGACGATGTGGATCCCTGTTGTGACGCCATTCATGATGCGGCTGGCTCCATATTCAAACGGCGTTACCACCATCTGCAGCGGCTTAGTGATGAACGGCAGAGAATCCCGTTGTTTCCAAGCCCAGCCGATGCTGGCTATGAGAATAAAGAGTATCAATAGGATAAGCACGCTTTTTTTGCCAAATGAGAACAATTTCAAAATCTCCTTCTATAAATATGCTGAGCACCTTCAATAATCGCGGCCAACCGTTCCCGTTCAGCCAAGGCTTTTCCGGCACCGGTTGCCACGGCATACAATGGTTGTGCAGCGACGAACACGGGAACGCCTAATTCTTGATTGAATAATATATCCAGGCCATCGAGGAGAGCCCCGCCGCCAGTGAGGACAATGCCGTGGTTCATGATATCGGCTGATAATTCCGGCGGTGTTTCCTGTAACACTTGCTTTACCAAATCCAGTATCTGGTATACAGGCTTGCCCATGACACGATAAATATCGCTGGCCCGGACAGAGATTTCTTTGTGCAGGCCGTCGTCGAGGCTGCGGCCCGTAAAGCGATACGTCGTATCCTCCAGGGGCAACACTGCCGTACCAATGGATATCTTGATATCTTCTATGGTTTGTTCAGACGTGACGATGTGATAGCTGTCACGCAAGTATTCGCGAATCGTGCCGTTCAGGTCTAAACTACCCAGATGGACAGAACGGGCTACGGCTATACCGCCCAAGGACAGCGTAGCAATGTTCGTCGTACCGCCGCCGATATCGATGACCATATTGCCGACGGGGTCGAATACAGGCAGCCCGGCACCGATAGCTGCGGCAGCCGCCGTTTCGATGAGATAGGCTTCCTTGGCGCCAGCCTGATACACAGCTTCCAGGACAGCGCGTTTTTCGACGATAGAGGCTCCTGAGGGGATACCGATCATGATGCGCAGGCGCTGTACCGTACGCACACATTTACTTAATACATAGCCCAGCATAGCCCGCGTAACATCGTAATCAGCGATGACGCCATTGGATAACGGCTTGTGGCTTTTGATCGTTTCCGGCGCTTTGGCTATCATTTCTTCTGCCGCTTTACCGAAAGCCAGTACCTTCTTGTTGCGCTCGTCCATGACGACTAGTGACGGCTCCGATAACACGATGCCTCGGCCCTCTACGTAGACCTGCGTCGTACAAGTCCCTAAATCTATACCAACATTTTTTGTTAATGGTGCAAAAATAGATGTCATAATTTACCCTTCCTACATACTTACAGTCTATTTTATATAATACCACAAAACAAGGTCATACGTCAGTAAATTCATAGGAATTTTAAAAAATTTCGGTCTAAAAATCCCCTGCTGGCAGATAGTCTGTAAAAGCTCTGTCAGCAGAGGAAAATTATCCTGTTCGCACCAGCTTGTAATAACGAATCTACAAGGCAGCAACAGCACCTATATCTAGTGATTGATTGTATCGCTGCTTTCTGCAGCCGGTGTATCTTTATTGATTTTGAACCAGGCAACATACATGGTCGGCAGCACGAGCAATGTCAATACCGTGGCGACGAACAAGCCGCTGGCAATGGCGACTGCCATGGGGCCCCAGAAAGCACTGCGCATGAGCGGTACCATACCCAGGATAGCTGCAGCAGCCGTCAACATAATAGGCCTGAATCGCAGGATAGCCGAATCGATGACGGCATTCCACGGCGTCTCCCCATCCGCCTTATGCTTTTCTATCTGGTCGATGAGGATGACCGAGTTCCGTATGATCATGCCACTCAGGGCGAGAATACCCAAATCGGCGACGAATCCCAAAGATTTACCAGTGAGCAGCATGCCGAAGCTGACGCCGATCAAGCCCATAGGTGCTGTAATCAAAGTCAGGAACATCAAAGACGGACGGCGCAGCTGGAACATGAGCAACGTCATGATGACCAGTATCATGACCGGTACGGGCTGTATCAGATAATTGATGGCTTTCTGGCTGTTTTCCAAATGGCCGCCGACATCGATGGAATATCCGAAGGGCAGGCTGTCGCGCAGATCCTTTAAAGAATCATAGGCTTTTTGTGTTTCATCATTGGCCGTGCCGCTCTTGATATCGCCTTGGATGGTTATGGTCGGCTTCAAATCGCGCCGCCAGATGAGGCCGTCTTCGGCATCATATTTGATTTTAGCAATCTGTTCGAGTGGTACATAGCCGGAAGCTCCCAGATAAATGGGAACGTTTTTAATCTTCGATAAGTCATTGCGATCGGCATCCTTGAGGCGGACCTGGATGGCAATGGTCCGGTCGCCGGCATAATATTCGGCGATGCTGGCTCCGGTCAATTCCGTATACAGCATTTGAGCTACATCTTGTCCGGCCAGTCCCATAGCTCGCAATTTATCCTGATCGAGTTCCAGATGCATGACCTTGCTCTTCTGGCTCCAATTCAAATGGATATTCTGCGTATTGGGATTAGAAGCGATGCGCTGGGCCGCTTTTTCAGCAATGGCTTTGACCTTGTCCGTATCGTAGCCGGATACGCGCAGCATGATAGGATAATCCGCTGGCGGTCCAGTCTGGATGAATTTGATATTGCAGCGGACATTGGGCTGCTGTTCAGCCATTTCCTTGCGAATTTTTTCAGATAAAGCCGTCCGCGACTGCACGTCCTTGGACACGACAATGAACTGGGCGTAATTATTAGCCGGCAGGATAGGTTCTGTCGTCAGGACGAACCGCGGTGCCCCTTCCCCTACATAGTAGGAATAATTGGAAATACTGTCCATCTGTGTATCCAGGAATTGAGACAGCTTCGTGCTTTCTGCCTGTGTCGCTTTCATAGAAGAGCCTTCAGGCAGCGTCAATTCGACTATGATTTCAGGCCGCAGAGACGGTGGGAAAAATTCCTGGGATATGAATTTCATGCAGAACAAGGATACGCAGAACACGATGGCCGTACCGCCGATGACGGGTATCTTATGATCGAGGAACCACGTCAGGACCTTGCGGAAGAACACGTAAAAGCGGCTCTGGTATAATTCCTTCTTCTGCCCTTCAGCAGGCGGTTTTACTTTAATCAAATAGTAACCGAACAGCGGCGCTACCATGACCGATACGATCCAGGAAATAATCAGGGCGGCTGAAATAACCGGGAACAAGGCCTGACAAAATTCCGGCGCCGCCCCTTTGGCAAAGGCTACGGGAATAAAGCCGGCACAGGTAATGAGCGTGCCCGTCAGCATGGGCTTGGCTGTGGCCCGGAAGGCGTAACAGGCCGCGTCGACTCGGTTGAAGCCGCGCTCGAGCTGTACGCTCATCATTTCGACGGCGATGATGGCATCGTCAACGAGCAGGCCCAGGGCGATGATTAGCGAGCCTAAGGATACTTTGTGTAAATCGATACCGCCGACCTGCATGACGCAGAACACGCCAGTCAGGACGAGGGGAATACAGCCGGCCACGACCAGGCCCGTACGAAAGCCCAGGCTGAGGAAACTGACGACTAGCACGATGATGATAGCTTCACGCAGCGTATTGACGAAATCGCTGATGGATTCCTTGACGACTTGCGGCTGGTCCGATACCTGATGGATTTCCAGCCCTGCCGGCATATCATATTGAGCCTGCGTGAGGGCGCCATGCAGGTTTTCACCCAACGTCAGGATATTGCCGCCTGGCGTCATGGACAAAGCGATGCCCACAGCAGGCTGGCCATTATAATACATCTTAGGATCGGCAGGTGCTACGAACCGCCGTTCCACCGTGGCGATGTCGCCGAGGCGGAATATACGGCCGCCAGCCTTGATAGGCAGATTTTTGATAGAGTCGACGTCTTTGAACGTACCGGTGATACGCAGATATACGTTGTCGGACTGTGTATCGATCATGCCCGATGGGGTCATTTCATTCTGGCCCTTGACGGCATTGGAAATGACCGTCGGAGAAATGCCGAGTTCAGCCAGCTTGGAATTTTCTACTTCTACATAAACCCGTTCCGTCTGGTCTCCCAGTAATTCGACCTTACTCACATCTTTAACAGTCAAAAGCATACGGCGGATTTTTTCAGCCCGTTGGCGCAGCTCTTCATAGGAATAGCCGTCACCGGTAATAGCGTAGACCGATCCATACACGTCATCGAAGCGGTCATTGAAATACGGTCCGTAGACGCCAGATGGCAGATCGCGTTTCATATCATCTGTCAGATTACGTACCTCATGCCATGTCGAGCGGATCTTGCTCTTATCGATGTCATCGTTCAACGTCACATAGATGACGGACTGGCCGGCTCGGGAATAGCTTTTGATGTAATCCAGGTTTTGTGTGTCCTGGAGCTTCTTTTCTATCTTATCCGTGACCTGTTCTTCCATCTGCTGTGCCGTAGCACCAGGCCATGCCACAGAAACGACCATTTGCCGTACTGTATACTGAGGGTCTTCCATACGGCCCAGCTTCATATACGAGAATATGCCGGCAATGGCCACTACGATGATAAAATACCAGACGAGGGATTTATTTTTTAGTGAAATTTCGGAAAGATTCCTCATCCCGCATCACCTTCCGTCCGAACAGATTGGCCGCTGCTCAACTTGTGGACGCCGGCCGTCACGACGACTTCGCCGCCAGATAAGCCTTTGACTTTGACTTCGTTATCGGAGAATGATTCAACGGAAACAGCCTTCAAGGCCAATTTATGCTGGCTGTCGACAATCCAGACTTGGGGGGTGCTGCCCGTCTGATAAATGGCTGATAAGGGCAGGATGACCGTGCCGTCATTGCCGTTATTGCCAGCATCACAGGTCACAGTAGCCGTCATGCCGAGCTGCATGCCTGTTGGCGGCTGCGGCAGCGATATGCGGACCTTATAAGTCCGTGCCGTGGAATCGGCCATAGGAGCCACTTCACGGACCGTACCTGTCACTTCCTGATTCTGCAGGGCCCAGAATGATACGGACGTTTCTTTGCCGATGGCAAAATCCTGGACGTGGTTTTCCGGTACATGGATTTCTACTTCCAGCTCATCCGAATGGACGAGGCCGGCTACAGTCTGACCAGCTGCGACGACTTGGCCGACTTCGCCGGATAGCGAAGAAATGATGCCGTCGGCATCAGCTGTCAAGTTCGTATAGGACAGGGCATTCTGTTCCTGTACATACGCTGCCTGTGCTTGGTTGTATGCTGCTGCAGCTTGGTTGTATGCCGTCGTATATTGGTCTAGTACGGCCGCGCTGACTGCATTTTGCGCGTACAACTGCTGATAACGATTCAAATTTGATTCGGCCAGGGATAGCTGTGCGCTGGCCGAATCGACGGCAGCAGACGAACGGTTTACGGCCTGGATGACATCCTTGGGATCGATGACCATGAGCACATCACCGGCATGGACGCGGCTCCCCAACTGGACATTACGCGATAAGATACGGCCGCTGGCCTGGAAGGACAGGCTGCTTTCATAACGGCCTTTTACTTCACCGGCGTACTGAGCCTGGTTTTGACTTTGACCTGACTGGACGACTTGCGTCTTTACGAGCATATCTGGTGCTACTTGTGTCTTCTGTCCACATCCGGAAACCGCCGCCATGAGACACACGGCTATGCACAATCCAATAAACTTCCTGTAATTACGTCTCATCCTCATTCCTCCTCACCAGATTGCAAGCAATGCCGCGGATTTCTGCCTTAATAGCGTTTTCTGCAGCGATATGCAATCCTTTGAAGACCGCTTCGACGGTCCCCTCTTCAATCCCCTGGGCCAAGATATCAATCCAGCCTTGTAATAAATCCATCAACGACTCTTTCAGACTGGCTCCGTAGTCCGTCATGTAAATCCGTTTCAACCGTTTATCTGCATCGGTCTGAGATCGATAAATGAACCCTTTACTTTCCAGTGATTTGACCGTCCGCGCCGTGAGGGACTTATCCATTGCCAGCATGCTCGACAACTCTTCCTGGTTGCAGCCCTCCTGCATATACAGCTTCAACAGTACCGTATATTCAGTAAAGCCGATACCCAAAGGCGTACAGGCAGTAGTAATAAATGCCTGGGAACGGCGATTCAATATACCAAAATTCCTTGCTATGTCACGATAATCCATACCATCACCTCATTTTTTAACAAACAAGTTGACTAAATCAACTATAGTATAACAAAAACATCTGCATAAATCAATAATATTCGTAAAAAAAACGGCACATATGTTGCCTGTGCCGTTTTATGAATCATCTATTATGTTGTCGTAGTTCTTCAGTCAATATATTCAATATGTCGCTCGTACGGGGCGGACAGCCGGGAACGTGGTGATCGAAACCGGAGGTGCAGCTGCCGCTGCCCATACTGCCTTCCTTACCTTTAAAGCCCTGGCCGATACATATGGGATGTTTCTTGAAATAAGATAGGCGATTCTGGTCATCGAGTCTGGCCAATGCCTGGATCAGATTAGCATAACAAGCAGAGCAGGCTTCCTTTTCCTGGACGCAAAGAGCTAATTTCTTTACCTTGCGCGACCGCAGGTTCTGGACGAGGCTGTGGTCATTGCCTAAAACCGTAACTTTCGCAGCGCCCAAGTCACTCGTACCTACGCCTAATTGGGCGGCCAACTTGATGTACCCGATTTCCTCCGGCGCATAACCCATGGTCGATGCGATATAAGAATCGACGAGGACCGGGTCGAGGCCGCAGAATATGCGGTTCATAGGTACGGGATTGCCCCCTTCTTCAAAATCGAGGTCGCCACAGAGGCCGTCGACGAGGATAAAATCAGGATGAAGTATCGTATTGACGTAAGCAATGGGCTTATGCAGACCTAGTAAATGAAAATGCCGTTTTTCCCTATCAGATAGGCAGCCCTTCATATTTTTCAGAGCACCCGTCACCATAGTCTGACAGTGTCCTTTCAATACAGGCATGGAAATGAAGAAATCCATATTTAGGGCGGTCTTTCCTATTTCCATTTCTATAGGACCTGCCTGTACCTTCTCGTATATATCGTCCTTCATATCAATCAACGGGACATCATATTGACGAGAAATCGCTTCGTAGCCGCAGATATGAAAGGCCCGCTTCGTATCGTCACCAATCCAGGAACCTTCAAATATGACGATGTTCTTGTGGCCGTGCTGCTGCAGATATTCAATTAAGGCTGCTACCATGACCGGTGATGTCGTCGCTCCCGTTTCGTGGGGTTTGGCTACGACCAGATTCGGTTTGATTCCGATTTTAGCGTCTTTCGGAATCATGGAGGCCAAATCCGCGTTTTCCAATACTTGCTGGGTCATCTTGGCAACGGCCGTGCCATACGTAATGATAAGTTCTTCCTTATCCATCATATATCCCTCTATCTTGTTACTTCACAATTATTCAATTTTTCATAGAACCGTACGAGGGCGCTGTGATCACAGGCATCTAAGCCATCGCCCTTCAAGGCTTGCATTTCCTCCATGACAAAGGATACAAGGGGCAGAGACATGCCCAGGTTATGAGATGTTTCCAAGACATTATTTAAGTCTTTGATATGCAGGTTGATACGGAAACCTGGCTTGAAATCACGATCCATCATCATAGGACCCTTGGCATCGAGGACGGTGCTGCCAGCCAGGCCGCCGCGAATCGCTTCATATACCAGATTCGGTTCGACACCAGCTTTTTGAGCCAGGACGAATGCTTCTGACACAGCAGCGATGTTGATGGCCACGATAGTCTGATTGGCAAGCTTCGTAATATTGCCAGCGCCGATGGTGCCGCAACGGACGACGGAACCAGCCATAGCCATCATGACGTCGTAGCAGGCATCGAATACGTCCTGTTTGCCGCCGACCATGACGGACAGACTGCCGTCAATAGCCTTCGGTTCACCACCGGAAACGGGAGCATCGAGCATTTCTGCACCCTTTTCTTCCAACTTGGCAGCGATTTCCCGACTCACGAGCGGTGCGATGGAACTCATGTCGATGAGGACTTTACCAGCGGAAATGCCTTCCAGGACACCATTCTGACCGAACACGACTTCTTTTACTTGCGGTGAATTCGGGAGCATCGTAATGATGATATCACTCTGCTGAGCTGTCTCAGCCGGTGTAGCAGCGGCTGAAGCGCCACACGATACGAGTTCTTCTACAGAAGCCTTGCTGCGATTATATACGACGAGATCATATCCCGCTTTTAATAAATTCTTACTCATGGGTTTGCCCATGATACCGAGACCAATAAAACCAATTTTCATTTGTATCTCTCCTTTACTCAAAACATTTTATTTTACGTACATACATTATATAATGTTGTAATTATATTGTCAATATATGAATACCGTATTTCATTATATAAAATATCATACAAAAAGAGCATGCCAACGTACAGCATACTCTTTTAATTGCTTCTAATTATTTGATTCATCAGGATCCGCTCGTACCTATATTTTGCATGGCCAGTGATAACTGGGCGCAATATTCCAACAAGACGGGACGGTAACTCAATATCTGTTCCCGCGTATACGACGAAACGGGGCCAGAAATACTGACGCCGGCAATGACATTCCCAGCGACATCATAGATAGGAGCGGCAATACAGTTGCTCCCATTTTGCCATTCTTCCAAATCTGTCGCATAACCTTGCAGGCGGACTCGTTCAATTTCTTCACGGAACGCATCTTCATTTGTAATCGTGTTCAGCGTACACTGGATGGCGCCATGTGCAAAGACTTGGCTCACCAATTCCGGTTTCTTGCAGACCAGGACCTTGCCCAAAGCCGTACAATATATAGGACGACGCATGCCTACATGGAAATAGCCATATCGGCAGTACGGCGTTTCCGCCCGGGCTACATACACCACTTCAATGCCTTCCAATACAGCCAGATTGACATTAACCTTTTGACGCATTGACAGTTCTTCTAAATAAGGCAGGCAAACCCGACGCAGCGTAATCGAATTCAATACGATGCTTTCATATTTCAGCAGTCCCAGGCCCAAAGAATACATATTGTCCTGCTGTTCAACCAATCCAAATTGTTTCAACGTATTCAACATACGGTACGCCGTAGGCTGGCTGATGCCAGTCAGTAAACTGATTTCCTTTAAACGCAGCCGCGGTTTTTCCATAGAAAACGTATTCAATAGTTGGATGGATTTGACTATGCTATTATTAGTGTTTGTTACATTTGAACTTTTATTATTCGTGTCCATACATACCATTCCTCGACTTGAATTATTTTTATTTCACATTTTGAAATATTTATTCTTATTATAAATCTAAATAGCACAATTTGCAACTACTGAAAAGGACTAGAGTATATACATAATATAAAATGAAAGAAAAGGTATTTTCAGCTTCCCTGATGTGTATCAAACCATATAACGAAAAAGGGACTGGTAATATTTCCCGAGTCCCCTTTCCATTCCACGTACATTTAGCAGCTGATGTTAATCAACACTTAGCGTTTTACTTCGCAGTTATTTACTTTTTCATAGAACCGTACGAGAGCGCTGTGATCGCAGCCTTCCAGTCCATCCCCTTTCAGGGCCTGCATTTCTTCCATGACCTGAGACACGAGAGGCAGGGAAATGCCGAGATTATGAGATGTTTCCAAGACGTTGTTCAAATCCTTTATGTGCAAATTGATGCGGAAACCAGGTTTGAAATTGCGATCCATCATCATAGGTCCTTTGGCATCGAGAACAGTGCTGCCAGCCAGGCCGCCGCGAATTGCTTCATATACCAGGTTCGGTTCGACACCAGCTTTTTGAGCTAGGACAAGTGCTTCCGATACGGCAGCGATATTGATGGCTACGATGGTCTGATTAGCCAATTTAGTGATATTGCCAGCACCGATTTCGCCGCAGCGAACGACAGAACCTGCCATGGATTTCATGATATCGTAATACTTGTCGAATATTTCTTGTTTACCACCGACCATAACCGACATGGTGCCGTCAATAGCTTTCGGTTCGCCGCCAGACACGGGAGCATCGAGCATTTCTACGCCAACTTTAGCCAATTCCGCATAGACTTCGCGGCTGACCAAGGGAGCGATGGAGCTCATGTCGATGAGGACTTTGCCTGCAGAAATACCTTCGATGACGCCATTCTGGCCCAAGACGACCGTCTTGACATGGGGAGAATTCGGCAGCATGGTGATGATGACGTCGGTCTGCTGAGCTACTTCCTTAGCCGTTGCGGCACTAGCAGCACCCAAAGCGACGACTTCATCTACAGCAGCCTTGTTGATGTCATTGACTACGATGTCATAACCAGCTTTCAATAAATTCTTGCTCATGGGCTTGCCCATAATTCCCAATCCAATAAACCCTATTTTCATGATAAATTCCCCTTTTATGTTAGATTAAAGATTTTAAGATAAAATATATGTCAAAAGTTTTTTCGTGACAACGGTATCCTACCAATCGGACAGAAACTACCTAACCAAGCAAGGACTCTTGCTGTCGAATTTCCAGCCGGGGATGAGGTACTGCATAGCAGCGGCATCATCGCGGTTGCCGAGGCAGTTGGCTTTGAACAGTTCGTTAGCTTTTTTGATCTGATCCATATCCGGTTCAATACCGAGACCCGGTTTTTCCGGAACTTTGATGTAGCCGTCGACGATTTGGAGCGGTTCTTTCGTCAGATGTTCCGTACCTTCCTGCCAGATCCAGTGCGTATCGATAGCCGTGACGCGGCCCGGTACAGCAGCGGCGCAATGTGTAAACATAGCCAGGGAGATATCGAAATGATTGTTGGAATGGGAACCCCAGGTCAGGCCGTACATGTTGCACAACTGGCCTACGCGGACACTGCCCTGCAACGTCCAGAAATGAGGATCAGCCAAGGGGATGTCGACAGACTGCAGGAGAATGGAGTTGGCCATTTGCCGCCAATCCGTAGCGATCATGTTCGTTGCCGTAGGAAGTCCTGTAGCACGGCGGAATTCCGACATGATTTCACGGCCCGAGAAACCAGCTTCAGCACCGCAGGGATCTTCACAGTACGTCAGGATGCCTTTCATTTCGTTGCCGATTTCAATGGCTTCCTTCAAGGACCAAGCACCATTGGGATCGAGGGTAATACGTGCTTCCGGGAAATATTCTTTTAAAGCTTTGATAGCTTTGATTTCTTCTTTGCCAGGCAGGACGCCGCCTTTGAGCTTGAAGTCGCGGAAACCATATTTTTCATAAGCTGCTTTGCCTAATTCCAGGATGGCTTCCGGTGTCATAGCTTCTTCATGGCGGATTTTATACCATTTGCAATCCGAATCCGGTTCCTTGTAGTAATCGAGAGGCGTCTTCTTGGAATCGCCGATGTAGAATAAATAACCTAATACATCGACTTTATCGCGCTGCTGGCCTTCGCCGAGGAGACGAGCTACAGGCAGTTCCATATACTGGCCGAGGAGGTCGAGCATGGGTGCTTCTACAGCCGTCTTGACATGGATGCCTGTACGGACATCGAATGTCTGGTTGCCGCGAAGTTCTTCGCCGACATTCAGGTTCTTGTCAATGAGCTGGAGCACGTTGCGATAATCGCCAATCTGGGCACCGACGACGTATTTCTTGATATCTTCCAGGGCCTGGGTAATCTTGCCAACGCCAGGGACTTCACCTACGCCGACATGACCGATTTCATCGGTGAGGACGACGACGTTACGAGTAAAATACGGACCATGGGCACCGCTGAGGTTCAACAGCATAGAATCACGGCCAGCTACGGGATATACATCCATTTGTACGACTTTCGGGGTTTTATTTGCCATGTGAGAGCACCATCCTTTTCAGATTCACAAATTAAGTATATAAGATATGATCAATGGAACAGAATTATTTCAATAATCCCATTTCAATCAATACGGATTTCAGTCCTGCCCGTTCTGCGTCCGTCAAGGGGCCGCAAGGCTGCATGCAGGGACCAGCATCGATACCGAGCATGGTCAGGGATTCTTTGATGACTGCCGGGAATGTACCATATTTGAAAGCGATGCGCAGCGGAGCCAACTGATATTGTGCTTTCAGGGCACCGGCCAAATCACCAGCCTGGTATTTGTCATAAATATCGGCACACAGGCGCGGTGCTACGTTTGCACAGGAGGCAATGGCACCAGTGGCACCGTAGACGAGGGACGAATAAATCATCGTGTCGCGGCCGACGAGGACGGAGAAATCTTTGTCCTGGGTCAGGCGGATATATTCACCGACCAAAGTCATGTCGCCAGATGATTCTTTGGCACCGACGATATTGGGTACATCAGCCAACGTAGCAACCGTAGATGCTTCAACGTTGACACCGGTCTTAGGCGGATTATTGTAAATGACGATGGGCAGCGATGTGTTTTCAGCAACTGTCTTGTAATGCTGGATGAGTTCTTTCTGGTTCGGTTTGATGAACATAGGCGTCAAGATAGAAACGCAATCTACCTTGCATTCTTCTGCCATTTGCGTCAAAGCAACGGTTTCCCGGGTCGTAATGCCATTCGTGCCGGCATAAATGGGAACGCGGCCTTTGGTCTGATCCATGACGACTTGGAAAATATGGCGTTTTTCTTCCAGCGTAAAGCCATAAAATTCACCTGTCGTACCTACTACGAACAAGCCATGTACGCCGTTGCCGATCAAGTAATCGATGAGTTGGCGCGTTGCCGTTTCATTGAATTTACCATCTTGTGTCAACGGAGTGATCATTGCTGGAATTACGCCCTTTGGTTTGAATGTTGCTTTTGTCATTTTGTATGCCCCCATATATTATGAAAAACTAAGAATTAAAATATTTTCGTCATTACATGATCCATTACGTTACCGGTGCCGGATTGAACAGGCAGAGGTCATTATACACTTTCCATTTTTCAGCCCAGGTCTGTTTACGGCCGCTGGCTGAATCGAGGATCAGGTCATATAATTCTTTACCTACGCTTTCGATAGTCGCTTCGCCTTCGGCAATCCGTCCGGCATCGACATCGATGATATCTGGCCATTTTTTAGCCAGTGCATGACGGCTGCAGACCTTGATGACCGGTACCATAGCCAGTCCGTACGGTGTCCCCCGCCCTGTCGTGAAAACTTGGACATGGATGCCTGATGCCAACTGGCACGTGCCACAGACGAAATCACTGGCCGGTGTAGCTGCGTAGATGAGACCTTTCTTTGTAGGCCGTTCGCCGGGAGAGATGACTTCGTTTATAGGGCTCGTCCCCGATTTGACGATAGAGCCCATGGCTTTTTCTACGATATTGGACAGGCCGCCCTTTTTGTTGCCCGGCGTCGTGTTCGCTGCCCGGTCGACTTCACCTAAATCGAGATAGTGATCGTACCATCTCATTTCATCCAACAGGCGCTTACCCACTTCCGCGTTTACTGCGCGGGGCAGCAAGCGGTCGACGCCGTCGCGGACTTCCGTGACTTCTGAGAACATGACCGTCGCGCCGGCCCGAGCCAGCAGATCGGCTGCGTAGCCAACAGCCGGATTGGATGTCACACCGGAGAAAGCATCACTGCCGCCGCATTGCAGACCTACGACGAGGTCCGATACGGGACAAGTCACGCGGCGCCGTTTATCCAGGCGAGCCAGGATTTTTTCTGCTTCTTCCATGATTTTTGCTATAGAAGCGGCCATGCCATCTTCATCCTGGAGCTGAACGTAGATAGCGTCGTTATTTCCAGCGGCTACTACTTCCGGACGGAGTTTTTCGCAGCCCAGGCTGACGATCATCAGTTCACCGCCAAAGTTCGGATGTTTGGCCAAATTCTGGATGGAACGGATAGGCACTACAGCCTGCGGAGCGTTGATGGCAACACCGCAGCCGTAATTATGATTCATGGCGACTACATCATCGACATGAGGATATTTCGGTAGCAGTTCTTCTTTGATGCGCTTCACTGCCAGGTTGACGACGCCAGTCACGCACTGTACGCTCGTCTGGATACCCAGGATATTACGAGACGCTGCCGAGCCGTCGGGATTGCGGTAGCCTTCAAAGGTCTGCCCTGTCAGCGGTTCCAGCGGTTTTGTCGGTGTATGGACATAAACCAAATCATCGACTTCACAGGCCGGCGGCAGTTGTACTAGAGATTCGTCAATCCAACTGCCTTGAGGGATATCGCGGACAGCGTAGCCGATAATCTGACCGTAACGGATGATTTCGCCGCCCTTGGGGATGTCGGTCAAAGCTGCTTTATGTGCCTGCGGGATGTCTGTCGTCAATGTGAATCCGTCAGCGAAAACGGTGCCGGCTGGCAAACCGCCTTCATTGGCGATAACGGCAACATTGTCTTCGTCATTCATTTTGATGCGCAAAGGTGTTTGTAATGCCATTGTAGTGTCATCCTTCCATTAAATATATCATTACTTAGAGTCTGATTCACTTACAACTTCGGACCAAATTCGCCGTAGCTGTTCTTTTTCGGATCGTATTCAAAGCTGGGAACGAGATAGCGCATAGCCATAGCATCATCGCGAGCACCATTGCCAAATTTCAGGAACAACTGATGCGCTTTTTCCACCTGATCCATATCGATGTCGATGCCCAGACCCGGTTTATCGGGTATCTGGATGAGGCCGTCTTTGATCTGCATCGGTTCTTTCGTAAGCCGTTCCCGGCCTTCCTGCCAGATCCAGTGCGTATCGATAGCCGTAATATTGCCAGGCGCTGCTGCAGCGGTCTGCGCATAAATGGCCAGAGAAATATCGAAATGGTTATTGGAATGAGAGCCCCAGGTCAGCCCCCATTCAGCACAAAGCTGTGCCAACCGTACGGAACCGCGCATGGTCCAGAAATGAGGGTCTGCCAGCGGAATAGCGACGGAATCGAGTTTAGCTGAGTGGATCATCTGGCGCCAATCGGTGGCAATCATGTTCGTCGCTGTGGGGATGCCCGTAGCGCGACGGAATTCCGCCATGATTTCACGACCAGAGTAGCCATCTTCAGGACCACAGGGATCTTCAGCATAGGTCAGGACATCTTTCTTGTCCTTGCATACGCGGATAGCTTCTTTCAGCGACCAGGACCCGTTCGGGTCGAGGGTAACGCGTGCGTCGGGGAATGCTTTTTTCAAAGCGGTGACAGCGGCGATTTCGTCATCGGCTTTCATGACGCCGCCTTTGAGCTTGAAATCGGCAAAGCCATAATGTTCTTTGGCAGCGGCAGCCTGTTCGACAATCGCTTCCGGTGTCAATGCTTCTTCGTTGCGCAGGCGGTACCAGTTATCTTTTGAATCTTCATCGCTGAGATACCCGATATCGGCTTTTTTGCGGTCGCCTACGTAGAACAGATAGCCCAAGGCCCGTACAGCCGAACGCTGCTGGCCGTCGCCGAGGAGCACGCAAGCCGGTACGCCCAGGTACTTGCCGAGCAGATCGAGCAGCGCCGCTTCGATAGCCGTGATGACATTATCGGCACGAAGGTTGATTTCATGAGGCTGTAAGAGAACTTTCTTTTCAGCATCTGACTGGGCTTTATGAACCGTGGCCTGGGGGCCTTTGTATTTGCCACCCAGGACTTTGTCATAAATACTCATGAGGATGTTGTTATATTCACCGATGGAACGGCCCACGACCAGGTCTGGTGTCCGCTGCAGCACGCCGAGTATCGTCGCTCCGCCCGGTACTTCGCCGATGCCGGTATGGCCGGCACTGTCTTTCAGGATGACCAGGTTACGAGTGAAAATCGGGGCATGAGCGCCGCAGAGGTTGAGCAGCATAGAATCATGACCAGCTACAGGAATAACTTTCATTTCAGTTACGACAGGCGTAGACATAGTATTTCCTCCATTCGAATACAAACGCGATATTAAGCTTCTTCAGTAAGTACAGCGCGGTGGATGTCACCAACGATGACGAGATAACTGAAGGCTGCTACGAGACCATGAGCTACTGTGAATACCAAGGCCCATTCAAAGGAGCCCGTCGTAGCGACGATGTAGCCAATGCAGATTGGCGTCGTGATACTGGAAAGGTTGCCGCACATATTGAACAAGCCACCAGCCAGACCAGCTACCTGTTTCGGGAATGTATCAGAACCAACAGCCCAGCCGAGAGCACCGAATGCTTTGCCAAAGAAGGACAGCGCCATGAAGAAAATTACCAGAGGAATAGAATCGACATAGTTACAGAATACCATAGCCATACTTAATGTCATGCCGAGGACGATAGGCGTCTTACGAGCAAAGGATAAGGAATGGCCGCGACGGATCAGGAAATCAGAGAACACACCGCCGAGGATACCGCCGGTAAAACCGCACATAGCCGGAATAGCTGCTGCAAAACCTGCATGCAGGATATCCATACCGCGAGCCTGTACGAGGTAAACCGGGAACCAGCTGATGAAGAAGAATGTCAGTGCGTTGATGCAGTACTGGGCAAGATAGATGCCGATGAACATACGGTTCGTAATAAGCTGTTTGATGATTGCAAAGCTCGGGCCTTTTTTGGCTTCGCCTTCTTTTTTCATATCCATACTGACGAGGCCGCCGCCTTCTTCGATATACTTGACTTCGGCTTCATTGCACCATGGATGTTCTTTCGGGTCATGCATGAAGAATTTCCAGACGAAGAAGAAGCAAATGCCGATGGCGCCCATGACTACGAATACATAGTGCCAGCCGAACGATGTGACGATCCAGGCCATGAGAGGTGCAAAGACGACTGTAGCAAAGTACTGCGCTGCGTTGAAGATGGATGATGCCGTGCCACGTTCTTTACCAGGGAACCAGGCCGCAACGATACGGGCATTGGCCGGGAAGGACGGTGCTTCGAACGTTGCCATCATGTACCGCGTAAGGAACAAGACGATGGCTGCCGTAACGCCGGTGAACAAGACCGAAGCGCTTTGAGCCATGACGCTGAGGGACCAGAACAGTAAGCCAATGGCGTACACTTTCTTGGAACCGAAGCGGTCGAGGAGCCAGCCGCCGGGAAGCTGTGCAATAACATAAGCCCAGCCAAAGGCTGAGAAGATGTATCCCATGTGGATACTTGTTAATCCTAATTCTTTCTGGATAGCCGGACCGGCGATGGAAATAGTAGCGCGGTCAGCATAGTTGACTGCTGTCAGTGTGAACAGCAAAGCAACGATCATCCAACGTACATTCGTACGTTTTACAACATTACTAGCAGCTTGTTGAACTGTCATTAGATTTCATCCTCCTGTAATTTGAATACATAATGAGTTACAATAAGATAAGTACAAGTAAAGATTGTTTCTTTTTTCACGTATATCGTCAAAAAAAATTGGCCTGTTCATTCAGATAACATCGAATTTTTGTTTGCCCTCTTTTGACGTCTGCTGCGTGTCACCACCTTTATCAAAATACCGTGATTTGATTTTACTTTTTGCTTTATTCAATTCACTATTTGAAATAATCATTTCTATGTCTAAAATTATATCCCAAGGAATGACGAAAATCAATCATTTTTTTTGCGTTTTTCCATACCTTTTACTCATCAAAAATCGAAAAACCCCGATGTTCAATGCGTTTATATCATTGTTATCTTATTTTCTTAAGTGAAAGGTACTGAATTTTAAGTACGTAATTTCACGAATCAGTCCTGTCTGTGCATTTGCATCGCTGTCTAGGCAAAAAAAGCGCTTCCGTCAAGGGAAGCGCTATCATAATTCTATTTATTTTTTTAAATCAGGCGTGCAGTCCGCTACGGTTGAAACGTAGGACTGACTGTCGTAATTATCGATGACTGTGTAATCACCTTTAGTGGCTGGTATGGCAGTTTCCAGGAGCTGGCTGTGCCATTTTTGGACGACCATCTTCCCTTCGCCCACCTTGCGGCTCGTTTCACTTCTTTTATCACCGTCGCAAGGAAGCATCTTGATGATGAGCGGATTATGCTGGCCGTCTTTCGTGCTGTAAAATGTGACATTGTTGGCCCTGTTGTTTTCAAAAACAGTCACATAGGCGCCGTTTTTAAACACCTTCAGCGTATCTCCTTTGGCAACAGGCGTACCGTATTGTTTCGTCCAGCCATCCATCGTATCACCCAGACCAGGGACGGTACAAATGAGCTGCGATTGCGTCGTCTTGGCAGCAGACGTCGCATCCTCTTTTTGTTTTTCCTGTGTAACCTGTGATTTTGGCTGGATCTTAGATGAATTATCCGCCACATTGCCACAACCTGCCTGCAGCAGCATAAATAAGATTCCAATCCATATCATCCATGTGCGATGCATACCATCACTTCCTCTCTACTGATCTCTGCTTCCATTATATCATAAAAAGCCATATGTTTTGATATCCTTGATGGTATCATCAACATATGGCTTTTTCCGTCTATATGGATGTTATATATCTTCGCCATCATTCCTCGCTGCAGCCCGCTGGGCAATGAGCTGAGCGGCAATACTTACGGCGATTTCAGCAGGCGTCTCACTGCCGATATCCAGGCCGATAGGCGATGTGATCCTGGCGATGTCATCGTCGCTGAACTGGTCTGCCCGCAATTTTTCGTTCACATAAGCAATCTTTTTGCGGCTGCCTACACAGCCGATATAAGAAGCCGGCGTTTTCAAAGCAAATTTTTCTACTTCATAATCTCCTAGATGGCCTCTGGTCACAGAAATGATATAATCGCGGCGCTGCACATCGTATTGACCGTCCAGTTGCGAGAAATCCCGCATATACACCGCTTCAGCATCAGGAAATAATTCTGGTCGGGAAAACTCCTGCCGATCATCGGTGACAATGCAGCGGAATTGCAAATGTGTCAAAAGTGGCACGACTTCCTGGGCCAAATGGCCGCCGCCAAATATGAAGACGCGGCTGCCGCTGCTCACTGGGGTGACATACCACTCCCCTTTGGCCGTGTGGAGGACACCAGCCTTAGATACAGACTCTATATCTGCCGGCGCTGCTGGCTGAATTGTGCCGGTCCACGTGCCTTGACAGAATAATCCCAGGGACTGCCCATCCATGGACAAGAGAATCCAGCCTGGCCGGTGGGCATGCAAAGCGTCTTCCATAACTGTCAAGATGCGCTGATTGATTTCATCGGCTGCGACATACGTGAACAGGGCATCGACTGCCCCGCCGCAAACCATGCCCAGTTCAGCCGCTGAATCCAGGTTCAAGCCATAATGGCGGAACTCACCGCAACCTTTCTCTATCAGCTCCTGCGCCCTTTCGATAGCCTTGTATTCCAGCATGCCGCCGCCAATGGTTCCGCCCAGAAGCCCGGTCTTTCCGACGACCATGCAGGCACCGCTGCTGCGGGGAGCGCTGTCGCTATCACCAGTCAAGGTGACGAGCATCGCCGGTCGCTGCTGGCGTATCTGGTTTATGAGTATAGTTACCATGTTATCCATATGTATATCTCCTATCGATACAGAAGCAGGATGTTCTTCCCTTCCACTCCCAATACATGAGGCAGCCGTTCCGGTCGTTCTGATTTCGCGAACCGCCACCACAGGGCCGGCACAGACGGATTCTGCCTGGCATAGCGGAATTTAACAATCCATTCAAAAGGCTGCTCTATTTCTTCTTCAATAATCACGTCCTGAGCATTGACTGTCAAGTCGCCGCTGAAGTTATGGCCCCGTATGCCAATGGCGCAGAGCCCAGTCCCTACAGGACGGCCCGTCGCGAGCGTAATGCCCCAATCGGGGACGTAAACTTGAGCAGGACCGGACGGTCTGGCCGCAACGATATTCTTACAACCTGTCAGCCTGGCTGCAGCACAAGTCGTCGGATTCCTGAAAAGCTGCTTTGTTTCATCGATGACATCGAGATGCCCTTTATCGAGAATGGCGATGCGACTGCAAAGCTGATATGCTTCATCACGGCTGTGCGTTACGACGATGACCGATTTTTGGAAGGTACGGAGTATAACGCCTAATTCAGTCATGAGCTGTTCCTTCAAATAACTGTCCAAAGCGCTGAACGGTTCATCGAGCAGCAGGATATCCGGTTCATTGACCAAAATCCGGGCCAAAGCCACGCGCTGCTGCTGGCCGCCGGATAATTGGGCCGGCTTTTGCCGTTCCAGCCCTTCCAGATGCATGCGGCCGATTATTTCGGATACGATGTCATTGCGACGTTTCTCCTTGTTGGCAGCACGGACGCCGCAGGTAATATTCTCTGCGACGGTCATGTTGGGAAATAAAGCATAATTCTGGAACAAATAACCGACACGGCGCTGTTGTACAGATAGATTGACATGGTGCTGACTGTCGAATACAAGCCGCCCATCAATTTCGATGCGGCCTTCATCCGGCTTCTCAATACCTGTGATACACTGCAAGGTCTTGCTCTTACCGCTGCCTGACGCACCCAACAGCCCCAGTACTCCCTGATCTTGTTCAAAAGCGATATCCAACTGGAATGAACCCAATTGTTTATGGATGTCAACGCAAATACTCATGACCAAGCCTTCCTTTCACGGCTCCTTTTTTCCAACATATTGACAGTCAGCAGGACGACAGCACTGATGACGATGTTGATGAGTACCCAAATGAACGCGCTGTATTCGTCATTGGTACGCCATAATTGATAGACCGTCGTCGAGATGGTCGCCGTGTTTTTGGGGATATAGCCGATGAGCATGCTCGTGGCACCGTATTCGCCCAGCGCCCTGGCAAAAGCCAAGACTGTACCGGCTATGATTCCCTGACGACAATAGGGCATGCGGATATGCCAAAAAATATACGTATCAGACAAGCCCAATGTCTTACCACTCCAGGCCAGCGTCTCATCGAAGCTCTCGAAAGCACCGCGGGCCGTACGGTACATGAGTGGAAAGGCCACGACAGCCGATGCCACGACGCCGCCGTACCAGGTCATGACGAACTGCACACCGATAGTCTGCAGAAATATACCTACGGGATGGCGCAAGCCAAACACGAGCAGCAGCAACCAGCCGCAGACCGTAGGCGGCAGGACCAGGGGCAGCGTCAGCACGACGTCGAGGACGCCCTTGAGGAGCCGCGGCAGCCGGGCTACGTAATAGGCCATGAATATGCCGCTGAAAAATACGAGTATACAGGAAATGGCCGCAATGCGCAGGCTATTCCAAAGGGGATACCAGTCCATGTCATCAGTCCTTATTTATTCAGCTTTGCTGAAGCCGACCTTTTCAAAAATCTTCAAGCACTCTTCACTTTGTAGATATTTCAGGAAAGCCTGGGCTTCTTCTTTGTTCTTGCTGTTTTTCAGGATAGCTGCCGGATAGATGACCTGGCCGCACATATCCTTCGTCGCCACACCCAGAGGCTTCAATTTGGCACTAAACGCATCCGTACAATAGACGATACCGCAGTCTGCGCTGCCTTCTTTGACTTGAGTCGTCACTTCTTTGACGTTGGAACCGTACGAAATATGACCGGCATTGGCCAGGGCGTTTTCATCGAGCTTATAAAATGCCAGTATTTTCTGTGTGTATTGGCCAACAGGGACGTCGCTGTTGCCCATGACCAGGCGGATGGAGCCGGCATTGAGTTTTGCCGCCATATCCTCGAAGCTCTGGATATCTTTAGGATTGCCTTCTGGCGCGACCAGGGCAACTTTATTTTCGAGCAGGTTGATCCGCGTATCCGATGCAATGAAATCGAGCTTATCCTTGTTGTCGGCACCACTCTTGGCGGCGTCGAGCTGGTTCATCTGTTTCTGGGCGGCCGAGATGAATAAATCACAGTCAGCGCCGTTTTGGATTTGCGTCTTCAACGTTCCCGATGAATCAAAATTGTATGTGATTTCCACATTAGGATGGGATTTCTGGTATTCTTTGGCAATTTCGTTCATCGTTTCGGTCATACTGGCGGCAGCAAACACCTTAAGCTGCACCTTCTTGTCCGATGATGCCGGTTTGGCATCTTTTTTCGGTTCATTAGAACCACAGCCACACAGTCCCAATGCCATGACGGCTGTCAAAGCAAGACACACATACTTCATCGTTCTCATTTTCATCATACTCCAGCTCCTTTATACAACAAAATTATTTACGGGCACAATCAGCAACTTGGCCGCGCAACAGTCCCAGCCCATGAGGTAGCGTATCCATGAATACATCCATGCATTCACGGCACGCTTTGGGACTGCCTGGCAGATTGATGATCAATGTCTTGCCGCGGATGACGCTCACCGCCCGCGACAGCATAGCCCGCGGCGTAATGCGCAGTGAAGCAGCCCGCATGGCCTCCGCTATGCCGGGAACTGACTTCGTCGCCACGGCCAGCGTCGCCTCCGGCGTCACATCGCGGGGAGCAAAGCCGGTGCCGCCCGTCGTAAGTATCAGATCCAATTGACGCTGATCAGCCAGGCGCGTGAGCTGCTGTTTCAATTTATCTTCATCATCAGGCAGCAGCAGCGTTTCGACGATGTCATAGCCTGCCAGACGCAGCCGTTCTGTGACGACAGGCCCGCTTTCATCGACGCGTTCGCCGCGGCTGCCCTTATCGGATAACGTAATGACCGCAGCCTGCCAAGGACGATGCTGCGGTCCAGGAATCTGTTCCATCGTATCGCCGACGTGGATCGTACCGCCCTGCAGTACCTGGGCAAACACGCCTTCCCGAGGCATGATGCAATCGCCTACGGCATGGAAAATGGCACAGTGACTGTGACATTCTTTGCCAATCTGAGTCATTTCCAGTATGACATCGCCGCAGCGCAGCCGTGTGCCGACAGGCAGGGAACGGAAATCAAAACCGCTGACGACCAGATTTTCACCGAAAGCACCAAAGGCGACAGCGGCACCGCGTTTCCGGAATTCTTCAATCTTGTCATACGATAATAAACTGACTTGGCGGTGCCATTTTCCAGCATGGGCATCACCATCTATTCCCCACTCCGGTATAAATACGGCTGATGGAATAGATTCTTTTTGGGTTCCTCTTTTTCTGCTGATACAAATTGCCTGTATAATCCCCACATTATCCTCCAATCTGGTTCATGGATTTATGTTCTGTAATCTTATCCATTTCCGCAAAACAATGGCCTGACGGTTTGTGTCGCACAGCTTCACTGAAGGCCTGTCTCAGGTCCCAGTCCATGTGGATGCTGCCACCGCGCAGTATTTTTTTTACATCGATGCCGTCGTCGTAACATAAGCACGGCTTGAGCAATCCCGTACTGGTCAAGCGCATGCGGTTGCAGGTCTGGCAAAATTGATGCGTATTGGCCGCAATGAAGCCAATATGACCAAGCAAGCTGTCACTGCAAAAATAATCTGCCGGTCCATTTCCCCGTTCGTTTTTATCTACACGTAAATCAGGATAGGCAGCCCGGATCATGTCCATGGCCGTATCGGCGCGCATCCCTGCGGCGTCCTTGCCATAGCCGATGGGCATGAGCTCGATGAAGCGGACATCGACAGGATACTTCTGACATAATGCCGCCAGCGGCAGAATCTGCTCTTTCGTTTCCGCTAGCAGGACGGCATTGATTTTCGTATGGATGCCTGCAGCAACACAGGCACGTATGGCATCTTGCACGCGCTGGCAGCCAGCTATACGAGTCAGTTTTGCATACTGATCGTCATCGAGCGTATCCAGGCTGATATTGACTCCGTCTATATGCAGTGCCTGCAGTTGTGGCAAATAAGGCTTCAAGTAGTATCCATTCGTCGTCAAGGTCACGCTGGCCGCGCCTTCCAACTGTTTTACGTGGGCGATGAACCGCAGTGCATCTTTTCGGACCAGAGGTTCACCGCCAGTAATCTTAAAGCGGTTGATTCCCAATGAAATCGCGATTTCGCAGAGGTACTGCAATTCCTCATAGCGCAATATCTCGTCATGGGAAATATCCGGCACATCGCAGGGCATACAGTAACGACAGCGCATATTACAGCGGTCCGTAATGGAAACGCGTAAATAATCTATTTTTCTTCCCAAATGGTCAATCATACGTCATCATCCGTTTCTTCATAGCGAAAATGACCGCTCTTACCACCGCTTTTTTCTTCGAGATGGATAGCGCCGATGGTCATGCGCTTATCCAAGGCTTTACACATATCGTATATAGTCAGCAAGGCGATGGAAACACCTGTCAGGGCCTCCATTTCGACGCCAGTCCGGCCCGTGCATTTGATGGTACAGCAGGCTTCAATTTCGTTTGTTTCCTCGCGCAGGTCAAAATCTACAGCCGCGTGAGTCAACAAGAGTATGTGGCACAGCGGGATGAGACCGCTCGTCTTTTTGGCCCCCATGATGCCGGCAATGCGCGCCGCTGCCAGGACATCTCCCTTGGCAACAGTACCGCTGACCACGGCCTGGAAACAAGAACGGCTCATACTGATGGAACCGACGGCCGTGGCCTGCCGCTTCGTCACATCCTTAGCACTGACATCGACCATGATGGCATTGCCCTGTTCATCTAAATGAGTGAATTCGCTCATGCTGCACCTACTTTCCAAAACCGCAATTGGGAAATACGCAGGTCGGGCAATTGAGGCACAACCCGCCTTCGCCGAGGGCAGACAGCTTCGTGGCTGAAATGGTTACGCCGGCAATCAGGTACGGCAACATCAAATCAAAAATCGTGCGTTTAGAATACATGACACAGCCTGGCAGACCTACGACTGGACGCTGGTCCTGCGCATAGGCCAAAAGAAACATGGCTCCAGGCAAGACCGGCGCACCGTAAGTGATGATTTGGACCGGACTGTTCTTGATAGCCAGCGGTGTCTGGTCATCGGGGTCGACGCTCATACCGCCTGTACACAAGACCATATCCAGCCCGGCGTCGAGCATGGCCGTAATAGCCACGGTAATCTTTTGCGGATTGTCGTCGAGTATTACGTGCTGGGCCATGACGGCGCCATATTCAGCAAGCTTTGTCTCGATGACTGGCGTAAACGTATCGGCTATGCGGCCATGGAATACTTCGTTCCCCGTCGTAATGACGCCTACATGGCGGGAACTAAAGGGGACAATATCTAATAGCGGCTCTGGTCCGGCAGCTTGACAGGCTTCGTCCATACGCTTTTTTTCGATGACCAGTGGAATGATGCGCGTCCCGGCCAGCTTGTCACCTTTATGGACGGCAAAACCGCCATGTCGCGTGGCAATCATCATCTGCCCCAGGGAGTTGACTTTATCCAGCCGCTCCGTATCCACCAGGAACAAACCGTCACAAGTGGCCGTCAGCTCGATTTTCCCTTCTTTGGGTTCGCTGGCCTGCATATGGCTGCCCATGCAGATATCCCGTAAAATCTGGGCCGCTTCATTTTCATGGTACATGGTATCATCATTTTCCCAGATGAACACATGGTCTTTGCCAACGGAAAGCAAGACCGGAATATCCTTTTCCTCGATGATGTGTCCCTTGCGGAACACCGGTTCCTTGGAAACACCGCGTATGATTTGGGTGATGTCGTGGCACAAAACCTGACCGACGGCATCCTCTGTCTTAAGTTGTTTCATTTATGCTCCTCCTGTCTTGCAGCTACCCGCTGGCATGGGCTCTCTTCAAAATAATCGGGAAATATACGATTGGCATAGGCCTTGATTGCTTCTACATACTGTTCATAGCGACACAGCAAATCCTGTCCTCGCTCCGTGAGGACACTGGCCCCACCGGCCTCGCCGCCAGGTTGTCGTTCCAACAGGGCAAAACCGAGATGACGTTCCAGAGCGGCTATCATCTTCCAGGCTTTGCTGTAGGACATACCCACACTGGCGCTGGCCTCTTTGACCGTGCCGGCGTAAGCTATCATATGGAGCAGCAAGGCCGCATCCTTATCGAACAGCAAGCCTTCGCGCATGAGGGAAATATCCAAGACGGGCCGGAAAATGGTCTGATTATGGTACGTTACTAATTGGTCATATTGAGATTTGAGGTCTACATCCAGCAGGACGCCTTCATCGGCCACAGGAATGGTCCGAACGGAACGGGCACGGCGTTCTATGACCTTGTGCAGCCCTTCCGTGCCGTCATCAGCGATGATTTGATCGACGAGCCAGCGGTCTAGTAATATGGGATGACCACCGCGGCCATTACAGACTGGCTTGACCACATCCGCCCGTTCTTTCAGCAGCCTGCCTAACGTACCATACGTAAATAGCGGTATATCAGCCGGCGTAAAAAATACGCGGTCACAAGCGTCGCGGATAAAGGACAAACCAATTTTAGCCGAAGTAATCATTTCTGTCGTCGCAAAATCAGCGTTCCGTACACAGATGACACCCAATTTGGAAACATGTTTTTCCAATTCGCCGGCTCGGAATCCCGTGACGACGACGATGGGAAATATATCTGATTGCTGGAAATTGGCAATGATGCGGCCGATGATGGACATATCCCCTATGGGCATCATCGGTTTGAATTCTCCCATACGCTGCGACATGCCTGCGGCAACGATGACTGCTCCTGTTTTCATGTTCTTCCCTACCTATCGAATTGTATTTTTTTACGACTCGCATTCCATGATATAGCACTCCCCATACATGGAGGAGTGCCATAGCGTGATTTTTCTTAATTGCATTGTATCATACTTTTTCTAAAAAATATATAGGTGAACTAAAAAATATTTTACAATTATTATTGTCGGCGCAAAGCATCATACAATTTGGTTGGAGCTATGGGTTTGGCTACATAGCCTGTCATGCCGGCAGCACGACAGCGTTCTGCATCCTCTTTATAAGCATCGGCAGTAATGGCAATGATAGGAATGACCGCCGCATCGGGCCGTGCCAAAGTGCGGATAGCTTTAGACGCTTCAATACCATCCATGATAGGCATGCGCAGGTCCATGAGGATGGCATCATACTCTTGAATAGCTGAAGATTCATATAGCTGGACTCCTTCCCAGCCATTGACGGCATGAGTCACGACGATGCCCTGTTCTTCCAAAAGAGTCTGTGTGATTTCGGCATTCAAAGGATTATCCTCACATAATAATATCTTCATGCCCTGCATTTCTCTGTTTTCTATCTTCTGGTCATCATCGTCAGTGACGATGGAAGATGCCACTGGTTTAACTGGAAGATGTACAGTAAAACAGGTCCCCTGGCCTTTTTGACTCTGTACCTCTATAGTCCCCTTCATAATATCGACGATACGCTTTACGATGGGCAGCCCCAGACCGGTCCCCATAGACGTGCCTGCCTGATAATCGTTTTCTTGGGCAAAAGGATCATAAATGTGCGACATGAATTCATCGCTGATGCCGATGCCATTATCCTTGACGATGATACGGCAGCCCGCATCAGGCCCGGCAAGCTCAATCGGTTCGACGATCAGCTCAATCTTACCGCCTGCATGAGTGTATTTGACCGCATTAGACAATAAATTTAAGAATATTTTTGTCAGCTGCACTCTATCGACTAAAATGCGTGGGAAAGGCTGCAGATCCGTGTGAATCTGGAAATGTTGTTGTTTGGCATCGGCAGCGACTTTGATAGGAATGACGACATCCTTGATGATATCGCTGAAAACGACAGCTTCCGGAACCAGTTCCAGCGTGCCGCTTTCGATTTTAGATAATTCAAGCGTATCGTTGACCAAATCCAGCAAGAGCATGCCCGATGTCTTTATTTTATGAAGATAATCCAATCCTTTTTTGGGGTCCGATGTACGCAGGGCCAAGTCGCTGAAACCGATGATGCCATTAAGTGGTGTCCTCATATCGTGGCTGATATTGGATAAAAATGCCGATTTCGCTTCGTTCGCCTTCACCGCCGCCTCTTTGGCATCCTTGAGCTGAGCCAGTTGTTGTTGTTCATTTTCATATTGTTCAGTCACATCGCTTCGGCAATAAAATATGGCCCGCTGCGTTTCATCAGTATAGCAATATTGGCCACAGCGCTGCCGCAATGTACCATCAGCGAGACGTATAGTATACATGATCGTATGGAGTTCATAATAACCCAGGGCCGTCTTGACCGTAGCCAAGAGCGATTCACTGCGAACCCGATTCCGCTGGTCCGGATCAACATATCTTTCAATCTCCGCGGCCGTGCTGTCATCATATGATTCCTGGCCACCGAATACGGATTCATTGCGTCGGCCTGCACGGCGGATATACGTATAGGTCCCCGTCGACACGTCGATGATGCTGAGAAAATCGTATCCCAGGACGAGCAGCTTAGCTAACACCTGCCGTTCCAGAACTTGTTCGGACAAATCATACGTGTAGACAAAACATTCGATATCCTCGCTGTACGGCGCTTTAAATGTATTCACATCGGTCTGCATCCAACCGGCAAAATGGCCGTTCTTCTGCCTTTCGTATTCCATGGTAAAATGCGTCGTTCCTTCATGGAACTGGCGGATAAGGGACTCTCGTTCTATCATGGCGGCAAATTGTTCCTGCTTTTCCTTGCCGATGATCATAGAAATCATATCGCGGGCAGCATCGTCGTACGTATACTCGACGGGAATTTCCAATGCCCGCGCAAAGTTATGCATGTAATGGACGCCGATTTTGTTGCGCGACAAATTATGATGCCCTTTGGCAATCAAATTCACGGGATTTTTACTATTCATGTAATCCAATTCTTTTCGATAACGGTCCTCAGCAATCTTTTGGGCTGTAACATTCTGGCCCATGCCATAGGCTTTGACGGGATTTCCCAGGGAATCGGTAATGACAGTATAGGAAATGCGTTCACATCGTGGCTCTTGACCGACATCACTCTTTAGCCAAATCTCACATGTCACATGAGATTTACCAGCAGCGACATCTGCATACATTTTCAAAAAATCTGGAATACTCTTCTCTTCGATAAAAGGCAGCAACGATTGCGGCACATTCTCCTGTATCGATATCATCCCCAAGGATTTGCCTTCACGAAATGTATAAGCTGTATCCCCCATGACAATACGGTGTGCCTGAATGTCATATTCCCAGACGACGATGCCCGCCTCTTCCACAGCCGCTTCAAACAGCTGATGGTTATGGCTGGCCTTTATTTCAGCTATCTTCAGGGCGTTATTCTTCGATTCCAGCATAAACTGCTGTTGTTTACGCTCCGTAATATCGACGGCATAGATTACCTTCGCTTGGCGGCCATACCAAGAGATACTGTTACAATCTGCTTGGAACCACATATTGGACCGTTTGAAAAAAATATCCTTTTTATGAATTACCTCTTGGTCCGGTCCTAAAAATGTACACCACGGACAAGGTTGACCCATGTAATGGATAAAAGCGTAACAAGTCTTACCCACATAATCCGTAGGTGACTGTTCATAGTGCCAAACATCGCGAGCTGGTTGATTCACATACAACAATTCATGCGTCTCCTCATCGATGACGTAAATAATATTGTTGGAATGGTCTAATAAATTTAGATGTACCGCTGTTTCCAGAGACGTGTCGAGAAAAGTTGCCACCAGCACGGGATAGCCATCCATCTCGCCGATGTGACGGGCTTTGGCATGAATCCATACAAACGATTTATCTACATGGATAATCCGGTATACACAGTCCATATCGCGATGGGCCTGCATGGCTTTAGTCAATTCTTCCTGAACGAATTTACGGTCACTTTCCAAGACTATATCGACAGCATCGCTGCAGACGACATCCCAATACTCCTCATGATTCATCCCTGAAAGGCCAGGAACCCCTTTAGAATAATACAATGTCTTCAAACAACTATCTACAATCTGGTAAATGACTAGATTTCCTGGCACAAACGGAATCAACTGTTTTAAAAATTCCCGCGTAATCTCCATAACATCGGCTCCCTGCAATACTACGTACAAATCGCTTTATAATTTTTTTAATTATAACACATTTTATGTTTATGGAACTAGTATGGAATGCAGGAGTAAAACCAACCAATACTTTAAATTTCAGCAATTATATGGAACAGAATAAACATTTCCATTACGTTAAACCTAATTTCATCGAAGACATATTACTGTACGCATGAATCGGATCCATTAATACAATTAATGGTTTCAAATTCTTTTTGATTTGGACAAATATTCGACATTTAAAAGAAGGTTTATATTCCCAAACGTCTTTCAATCCGTACTTAGTAGCTTCCGTGAATTTTTCTCTTTTAACATCAAGATTTTTCCAATCTATAGATTTTAATCCTCGGAAAACCTTATTCCAATCGGTTTGCTTTACATCTTTTTGTACCAACAATCTAAAAGAAGATGGCGTAAAATCAATATCTGGAAAAATATTTCGAATCAAATCTTGCATATTTAAAGGTAATCTTTTTTCTATTTCCGAATTCACAGTATTTTCCAACTCTTCATTTTGTTCAAGAAGATAATCTAAAAATTCCTTGTTTTCCTTAATCTGATTTTCTAATAATTCCCACTTTTCCATCTTTTCAATAACGTCTTCTATACGCCAACTTAAATCACTGGCCCGTACCGGCTTTTGTATATAATCAATTTGAAAACTCTTTCGTGCATTTTTAAACGATTCATCTACATCAAATGTAGTCAGCATAATAATTGGTAAATTGGGTACAATCCGTCGTATCATGGGCAAGGCATCTAATCCATTTTGTCCGGTTCCGCCAAAAAAATGATCTAGGATTAAAACATCCACTCCTTCAAATGAATCATCCTTATGCATTAAAGCCAAGAATTTTTTTAAACTGCCTGTATCATAAAAATCTTTAACCACTTTGTAATTAAATCGAATACTATCTAGTGTATTACGTAAATCTTTATGGACATCTTCCATATCATCCGCAATGATAATATTAACAACTGACATATTATTCACACTCCCTCACTGGTATATATAAAATAGTAGATGCTCCGGTTTCCCCATTACCGTACTGTATATTTCTTGCTTCAATACGAGCACCTGGCATTAAATCGACAAAAAAGCCAATATAACTCGTACCTTGTCCATATTCTCTGGCATCTTTCGTGGTACGTACTGGTTCTTTGTAAATTTTATTCAATATATCTTCTGGAAATCCTCCCCCGTTATCCTGGATAGTAATACATAAATACGCTTTTGTCTTAATGACTACTTCAGTGACGACAAGATGGATTTTTCGTACATACAGTTCTAAATTTTTATCATCACCTGTTTCTATGAAGTATTCTAGCCGTGACTCTGTCGCCGCTGCAGAATTGGAAATTAAATTAAAAACAATACTTTGAATTTTACTGATAATTACCCTGCATTTCATTGATTGATCAATATTGGGCTGTATTGTTTCATCAAATTCTATTTCCGTCTTTTGATTTAATATGTCAGGAGGTTCCCCCATTTTGATAGCAGATAATACATGTTTAACGGTTGTCTCTGAAAGAGAAATATCTAATGTATTTTCTAATCCCTTTAATTCCGTATGAATACGTTCGATCCAAGGATACAACACAAAATCATAATTATCTTTAAGTATGGTATTATCATTTTCGGCACCAGCGATTAATGCCTGCTTGAAAATAGATAACCGTTCTTTTTGCTGCGTTTCATCCAATATACTGTCATCATCTCTCATAGCTTTTATTCTATTTAACACATCGTGACGACCCAATCCTGCAGCTGCTTTAAAATCTTTATCCCATTCTGACTGCATATGCTGTAAATTATTTTTGCTGTTACTTACAACTCCAGCAAAATCTCGTTGGATCTTTTCATAGGTATTTTGGAAAATGGCCAATTTATTGTTCACTTTTTGTAAATTTTGATTAGAACGTTTTAATTCATTTTCACTTTGCATTAGTTTCGTAGTTGAAAAAGATACCAAAATACCACTGCAAAATAAAAGGAAAAATGGTGCCCAAAAATTCAAACTCCGTTCATATAACCTGAAGATAATGAATCCATTAAAGCTTGATTGAGTATAAAATAAATCAGGTAATACAGACCACGAAATGGCTCTGGCTATACCTATCCACATATACGGTTTATTAGCATACTCATATGAATATTGATATTTATTACCATCTTTTATAATTTCATTAAAAGGAACGTACTTTGAACTATCCCATTCAGGTGATTTTCTATCAAGTACGGTCATTTGTTTCGCATCATCAGAAAACTTTTCTACAATATATCGTTGAATATTACGACCATGAGGTTGGTAAAAGAAATCCTCATCATTTTTCTTTATGATGATAGATGCCTTGGAATCGTGCATGACATCATTTAATAGCTGAAGTTTTTGGTCATCAGGTATATCCGTTTCGATAATTACTTTAGCAGACTGATATAATAATTGCGCTTCTGTACTTTTAGCTACCCGTACACCTTGGTAATAGGATTGATAACTGAATAAGACCCAGCATATTGCAGAGAAAAATATCGCAACGAACAACCAAAAAAAGCGATATTTTAGCTTGATAGATTTCAAAGATAGGAATACTAATATAATAAAAGTACTGCAGGCAATCAATATGACTGAATTAATTGCAAAAATTTCAACATGGAACAGCATGCAGGAACCGCCCAAAAAGAGTATCAATATATCTACTAAAAAAGCACATCTATATCCTTGAATTTCATCCCACACTTTACCCATCAATACATCAAAAAAATACATCTTCTACACCTCATGCACCATATTTCCAAGTGACAAAAAATACCTTAATTTATTAGTCAATCCGTATATAAATATCAAACAATTTATATACGGATTGCTGATTTAAATTTAAAAATGAAACACGCTATTGTGATTGCTTGGAATTCTTATAATATAACACTATTTCGATACGTCTATTGTTAGCTTTCAATTCATTATCGAAATTAGCATTCATCAGTGATTTTTGATTAAAATCAATCCCTGCTTCACGCCCTACGGGTTTATATTTCCCAAAAGAAGTAGCCGACATTAAATATTCTGCAGGATCTATACCCACATTGACTTGCAAAAATTTATACACTGACATTGCACGAGTAGCAGCTAAGGCTAAATTAAAATCATCTTCATAATCAATATCTGCATGGCCTTGGATTTGAATTTCACCAATATTATCAAGATTTTTAGCAATAATAGGCCCTACGACATTTAGTATTTCATACCCTGCTGGTTTAATAAAACTTTCACCAGAGTCAAACAACACCTTGTCACTAAAAGTAATTGTTTGTCGATCCAACTTATCGATAACGTAAACGTCAGCCTGATTACGTTTCATTTGTTCTGTTGTATTAGTTTGCTCTCTATCCGATATAATTGCTACTTTATACCGGTTACCAATATCGTTTTCAATTTCTGTCTGTATTTTCTGTTGGCTAGCTCTAGCCTTATCAAGATTTTCAGAACCAGCTGCAATCATCTTAGACACTACAAATAATATAATTAAAACTACAAGTACGATAGAAAGCATTAAATCCGTAAAAGATGGCCAAAAGTTAAATCCAAATTTATCTCTTAACATCACGACCACCTCTAACGATTCTCGGCATCATTATTCGATGCAGTATCACTCGTATTATTTAACTCTCCTTTTGCAAGTAATTCAGTGACTGCTATTTGAGATTTTTCTAGAGCAGAAATTTTATAGACCATGGTAATCTGCACGCAAACACTGATGACTAGTAATACAGCAATAACGATAATGGGTATATTCTTAATATTCAAAAAACCTTGTCGAGGAACTGCCGTTTTTTTAGACTGCTCTTGTGATTCCAAAACGCGTAAAATAGATTCCAGTTTATTTTCGACACCACGATTTGAATTAGAGGAATAATTAGGCTGATTGCTCATGAATCGTTTAACTACTTCAGGATCGACACCTGCTTTTTCCCCCATAACTCCCGCTATGGCTTGAATGGTTTTTGTTAAATACTGTAAAGAAGCATTAATATTGTCACAGGTAGCTTGTAATTCAGTATTGCCACCACCTGATTTATTCAGTGATGCTACAATATATTGCATCTTTTCTTCAAAATTCTTATTAATCGCTTCAACATCTTCTCTTATGGTTTTAGATGTATTGAAAAGCATCTTTTGCATATTTTCACTTGCACCGATTAATGGTTGGTTAATATGCATCAGTCCTGTTGAAATGGTGGTTAAATCTTTGCTCAATTGTTGTGACATTGCTTCTAACTGATTTTTTAAAGGCTGTGTGATGGCTTCAATAAGTTCATCCTTACTTCGTAATTGTCGATCAGCCATATCTTGCAAAATTTTAGTAGCTTTATCATTTTGTAATGCTGATACTGTATTGCATTCTACTGATTTTTGAAGATTTTCTTGTAAATCCCCAATTTTCTTAAAGAAATTCGTATCATAAGTACGTAATTCTTGTATAACAGCTTGTAACTGAGCATTTAATTGAACCGTCGTATCATGTAACTGATTATTTTGAGCCGTTACGTCATCGGAATATTGCTTCGTTTGTTGTTGAAGCACATCCGATAATTTTGTAAAATACTCTTGCATCTGTTGAGAAAGAGCTAATACTCGGTCTTCTAACTGTTTTACTTGTGTTGTATTCTGTTCGCGGCTGTCTTTTTGAAAAGCCAAAAAATCGTTTCGTATTTCTTGCCAATTTTCTTGTATCTTTTGATTGCTATCCTTGGAGTGTTGTAAAAATGCTTGATAACTAGCAACTTGTTCTTTACTTGTAGTTTCTACAAGAGAATGTATTGATTGATTGAATTGATCATTACAAGCCCGCAACTGATCGTATAACTCTTTAATTTCCATAATTTTGTTCGTACTGTTTTCGAACTTGATGGTAGCAGCATTAATTTGATCCGATACCTTTGCCAACATTTTGAGCGTCTTATTAGATGTAGATAAATTGGACTGCAATTCTGTAACACCGTGGTTAATGCCTTCAGCATTTTGAATGGTCGCGTTGAGTTTTACGATGCTGTTATCCCCACGTTGGAAATCTGTGGGATATAATACAGGCAACCAACTGTTAATCGTAGTAAGTGTGAGTTTTTCAGTAAGCTTATTGATACATTTTTCTTGAATTAGGTACGTATATATAAAAGTAAAGAGTATGGTAAAAGCAACGCCCCACATACTAGGGGCAAAGGCACCTCGTAAATTGCCAAATAGTGCTGATAATTCCTGAGCCGTACTGCTACTGCTTTGACCAGTCACGACAAAATTAGCACCATGAAATCCACCGATACTTATAGCTAGTCCAGCCAGTGTACCTAGGATACCAAAGACTAGAAATAAAGAAATAAGTGTTTTAACAATATCAATATTTGTGAATATCTTACTAATGCTATTACTAATCAATAATTCTGACTCTAAATCACTGCTTTTATATCCCGCATCATATATAGCATGAAGATGTTCAAATAAAACTTCATTGTTATCATTTTTCCCTTTTTCTGTTTCATACTTTTTAAAGCTTTCTTTGGTATTAATATTATTTTGTTTTAGGGAAGATTCTAGGAATGATACATCCTCTATACGTTCCAATGTATCTAAATTCTCTTTTGCCTTCCTGTACAAGCCGATACAACGATATATAACAAAACCAGCTGTACACCACATGATAAAAATTATAATTTCTAAAGGCAATTCTTGCGGCCATATATAACTCATGTTAAGTCACCTCACATACTACGAGAAATACTAAAATTTAATTTTACCTTTTTTGATAAAACGATACTTATCATTGGTATCCTTTTCAAAAATTGCTGCTTTTACAAGTGTAAATGAGTTTGCCTGGTCTGATCCCGAGATATAATTTTCTAATTCAAAAAAATCTTCACAAGCGGATTGGAATAAAAAATTATCAGATAATTTAGCAGATTTAATAGGAACTATAAAATAGTAATTGTTGTCACCTTTAATTTTTTTCCCAAAATATGTAAATTTGGAATCTGTTTCCTCCAACAACATGTCATCAATAGAAGGAGATTGGTAGGTTCTTTTGCCATACATACGGCCCTCTTTTATATCTTCCAAAATACGAAGTTTTAAATTATCGTTTCTGTATGGTGTAGTGTTATACAAATTTACAAAATCATCCATTTCAGCATCAAATACAGTTAAGCCGTTTTCGGAAATATTCTCGGTCAAAGGATTACCACTTTTTTGATTTATATCATCTATAGCAGGTGGCACATACATAGTTTCCGTGTCATCAGTAAAATTAAAATTTTGTTCTGCGTTTTCTATTGATTCTATAGAGCATTTATTATCTTCCGGAACATCGTACGAAACGGGTTCTTGCTCATTATTTGAGATAGGTTTCGGGATACATTTGGTAGTATCAGAATTTAAATCTTGCTCGGGTAAATCACATTCATTTGAAAAACATGAAACGCTGTCTACACTTGACTCGGTATCAGTATTTTTGTCATTTATATGCGAAGAAATATTGACTTTTAAATCAACTGCCATTAATTCATGCAATAATTCTTCTCGTATAACTTTGCATATCTCATCTTTTATCCACTGCGAAAGCTCATTTTGTATATCTTGACATAACTTTTCTTTCATCCATGAATTAAGTGTATCTTTGGCTTCTTTGCATAACTCATCTTGTATCCATTGCGATAAATTATCTTTAACATCTTGACACAACTCATCTTTCATCCAAGGCGAAATGTCTTCTTTTATACTATGACATAACTCGGTTTTAGTTCTGATAATTTCTTCATTATTAATTTTTTCAGCATTACTTGGTAATACCACACTTGCTCCAGCTTCAGTTACACTTTCACTAGTATTTAAAGTGTTAGCATATTGCGATAAAATAGTTATTGCGCCCAATATATCATTTTTTTTTGATGGTAATATAGAACTACCGTACTGTATATTTGCGTTCAAGATTCTTAATAATTTAACGACATCATCTATGTTATTCACACACTCTCACCTCATTAAGTAAAATTATATAATTATAATAAAGTTCTAAGAAAAGGCTCAAAACTATTGTTTTGAGCCTTTGAAATTAATTAAATCATCCCTTTGGCTAAAAAAAGATGGACTGTTTTAAGTATCAAAACAAATAAAGGTTCTACTTCGACATTTTCTTTATTACCATTTGCCTCATGTGCCTTATCTACAAGCAATTTATTGACGTCTGAATTTATTTTTACAAATTGTTTTTCGCTAATGTTTATTTCTTCATATCCAACTTTTTTAATCTGATAATTAAACTCACTCAGAAATTCTTTAAAAATAGGAATATTTTTGTCAATTTGCACGATATTGATGATATCTTGAGATGTGATTTCGGCTTTATCAGTAATTAGATTTTTATTAACTAAAAATTTTTCACCTGCAAATACAGTTTCTTCATCAATCATAACATCATTATTATTATGGTGATGTTTACCACTTTTGCCTTTTGGAATGTCTAACTCTTTTATCGAAGTGTCACAAACAAGACCATATGCGACCTCTTGCTTTGGAAATTTTGTCCTGTAAATATCAAAGTTATCATTTTCTTCACAGTCAGGATCCATAACAACAACGCCGTAAGAAAAACATCCTCTCAAAACATCATTAATTCCACCATCAGTTTTAAAAATTCCACAGGCAATCCAATTCAATAATTTAGAACCATTCCCACCAATGTAACAATTAGGGAAATCTTCCATCTCATCATATTTATTTTGTCTTCTTAAATGACCAACTATCATACCTGAATAAAATAATAATCCAGATAAAGCAAACGTAATATCCCGTATCATTAGAGAAACGTTGGATAGCATTCTTTTAGAAGATAATGAATCAAAAATCTTCTTTTCGTGATATTTTAGTACTGCTTCTAAACGTAAATCGAACTCATGTTTATTGCTCTTATTTTTCGTTAACATATTCAATTCATCATTAAATTCAGAATCATGAGTTTTTAAATCTTCGAAAATTGAAGAACCACTTTTATTTTTATTCCATAAATAATCATTTAAGATATTTCTACCTGCAAATATAACAGATGTTTGATGACGTATATCACTCACATCACCATTAGTCCCTTGCCAAACAGCAATATCAGTTGATCCTCCCCCAATATCAAGGCATACTATGCCTGTATTTATAGCCGCATTCATTGTATTAGGATCAGCAAAATATTCAGCCATAGCTACACTTTCTTGTTCTTTATCTATTTCACTTTCATTACAGTTCATAGGAGCTATTCTTTTTAATTCTTTTGCTATACTATTAATCCACATGCTCTCATAGGCTATTTTCTTACTTCGATTAAATGAACGAGGGTATGAATATATCCATTTAATTCGGTTTGCTCCTGAACAGATTGCTTCAGCCATACATTGTACACACACCTGCATTAAAAAGCCTTTTAAATTATCAAATGCAGCAGTACCACCAGATGAACTAAATGATTTATCCCATTTCATATCATCTGAATGTATTGTACTAAGCAAATATTGGTCTTTACTGATATTTGCAGAAGCATCTAAAAAATAAACATTTCCACGAAATAGCATTTGATCAATATCACCATTAAAATTTTCAAGATGTGTATGGAACATAGTTCTTATGGACGTACTACTTCCATTTGGCTGTTCAAACGGTGATATGAAATTTCTTCTCAATGAATGATTTGCTTCGATAGATACATCTTTCTTTGAATCATCTTGAACAACATTATATAGACGGTTTTGGAATTTCAATAAACGAGGCTGATTTTCATCTTCAAATGACATAAAAGCAAGTGTATTAGTTGTTCCAAAATCAACGCCAATTTTACATAATTTAGGTGTCGGTACAATAGATGACACAGGTGGTTTATTAAGTAAAATTAAACCCACATTAAATTTATTCGCTTCTCCAGACAAATCACTTTCCATAAAATCACTGCAAATGTACGCTTCTGGAAAAGAATCCCCCCTACAAATTTCACGTATAAAGCTACCGTGAGTAAGAGGTCTGATTTCTTGCTTTTTCCATGATGGTTCTGCATAAAAAGTATGTGGCATATCACTATTGTCGTAATAAGAAAAATATGCTTGCCAATTAGTTGGTGGATCTAATATAAAATTAGGCCAAATTTGTAAAATAGGGGCATCATCATAATCAATTATTTCGTCATGACTTGAATCTTTTAAATATTTTTTCTTAGTAATGATTATTTCATTGTTATCTAAATGAGGGCCTGAAACAGGCAATTCCATCGTGGCTTCAAAACCATTTTCAATACTGTCTATCCGCACATGCTTAGAAATATATTCAATATCTAAATAATCTAAAAGTGATTCTTTAATTGGCAAAATAACATTTACTTTCCCATTTTCCTTGGCTGATATGACAAGACTGCCTAAAGCATGAGGAAATACATTGTGTTCCATATGGATAATAGCTAATTTATCTGTAAAAAAATCATTTGCCATATGAATTTCAACATGGTATTTTGTTAAATCAACATCACCTAACTTGTTATTATCTATAATTACACCTGTCGATTTAAATGGCACAGCACTAGCAGTAATTGGCCCACCTAATACGATTTCACTGGCTTTTAAATTCCATTGCTTATCGATATCCATGGTAAATAGAAGCAAATCTTTCGCATGAGAATGTCTGCGATTCACTAACTTTACATTTGATTTACGAATAAAGTCATCCATTGCACCCATTATTGGTTTTCCAATAATGCTGCATGCCCCTGTAATATCTAATTTATAAGCACTACCATCAACAAGATTAGGTTTAACTTGAGGATCAAAATCATCTCCTAAAGATTCTAACAAGTCATCACGGTATACTGATAATAAATCCATCAATGAATTATCTTTAATACGACCACTTTCAATAATTTCAGTTTTCAACCAAAAATAAAACAATCTTTTTTCTTCATAACTCAAGTCAGGAATTGGATTATTAATACCATCATGTTTCCACCATGGTATATCAATAATTCTGTTATTAACCAATTCTAAGGCGGGACATACCAATATAGATGGCCAAAGTATGGCTAACGGAGTGTCGTTGTACACGATGAGTTGTATTTTTCCAATTTGTCCTGCTTGCAATGTGGGGTCATCTTGCCGATTCTGATAAGACTTTGGTAATGACTTAGAAATAACTTTTAAAAATTCCGAATCAGAATCTTTTAATTTAGAAATTGCAGGGATATCAATAGATTCTAATTTTATGCCATCAAACCCACGTAATTTTCGTAGTGCAATAATTGCTAATAAACCACGCCATTCATCGAGATATTTTTGATGAAGATTATGTTTACTATTAAATAAGATATTTTCACATAATACAGGTCTTGCCCAAACGTCAGGTATTGAACTGATATCGCTATTATCATTAGCAGATACCTGTAAGCTATCGATTAGGTTAGGAAGTGTGTTTTGGGATGTTGAAATCCATTCACCATTTTTTTCTATCGCTATACTACATTCTGATTTTAATCTGGGTAACAAAGGAATTGGCATTAGTTATCACTCCTTACTCATTACAGATTTCATAAATTGCTTGCATTAAAATTTCTGAACCACTAGTATTGGTTATTTGATGAGTTTTTTTATAGTCACATAATTTATTCCAAAACCTGTCACCATCTAATTTGTCTTTATGCTCTATTATAGGCAGGATAATTTGATACACATCTAATTTAAACCAAGAATCCATAAGCGTGTCTTCACATACGCGATTGTTTACTAGTGCTACTTTACGTTTTGAATTAGTAATAATATCTTTCATCCATGAAAAAAATACATTAGTATATTCCCCCAATGATTTAAATTCATCCATGGCTAATTGATCTTTGGTGACATTAATTTTTCCGGATTTTTCAACCAAATCCAAATACCATGCAGCATGTTTTTTTTCATTTTGGTTAATAGCACACTTTTCTAAGGTTTTCAAAATGCCATGCTTATAGACATATAAAAATTTTATATAAGTTCCTAAACTAACTTTAAGATTAGTATTAGTTGATACATTTGGTAAATCATTCCAAGTAATTCCATCTTTTACTTCATCACTTCTGGCAATCATAGGTGTTGATGCTGGACCAAATTCCACTTTATTAAAGAAATCAAAGGCGGCAAGTGCTGCATAGACTTCAATAATATTTGCCTCGTTTTTTTGGTCTGTGGATCCTAAACTAAATTTTTTTACTTCCGTTAAATCGTTGTCCCCCACCATATATATAGAATTAAAAACAGGCCCCAGTAAACTTTCATCATTTCGATAATAATCCAATGCAGCTTTTGTATTTAACATGAATTCTTCTACTTTCGCCTGCATTTCTTTCTCACTTTTTTCATCGGACGGAGGAAATTGAAAATACGGCAATACTAGAGCGCCTCCAATTTTGGCAATACAATTCCCGTCACTATCTTTATTAAGAAACTCGTGTAATAATTTTGCAATTGTTGGAAAACCGGCAGCACCAGTACCACCAAAAACAGAAGCAAACAGGAAAATACGTGCATCCTTATCAGAATTAATTTGAGGTAATAATTCTTTCCACGGTGAGTCTTCTGCATTCATTTTTTGGTTCATGATAGCAGAGCCAATTGCGGGATGTCCACGAAAACCTTTTCTTAAATCAGTAGTACGTTCCTGATATGTAAAAAGAGAATCATATAAATATCCCAGATTTTTTGTATCTAATTTATTTTTGAGTGTAGTACGAGAAAATACGTCATCCATATTTTTACATTTATCATCTACAGGATTCCAAAGTTCGGTCTGATCAATAGGATTCTTGAACATTCCCGTATTACCATAACCAATTTTCCGTGCTTTTTCATACAAATCCGCCGTTTGTTGTGTTCTAGTTAAATTTCCGCAGGATACATCCGCATCTACATAAACCATTTTCACCGGCTGAGAATCCTTCAATAATCCAGCTCCACACAAATGTATAAATGCTTCCATGCATCGGGCCCCTGTCCCGCCAATACCGATTAAGTAATAACTCATATTTGCCTCCTAAGTGTTCATATATTATTGTAAACAATTTAATTTTTCATCATTTTATAGGCTATATAGGAATTAATCGTCCAAACTATACTCAACAGGGTAACCAATATAGTGACAAGAACCTGTTATATTTAATTTGTGTTGATTCCTATTGGCAATCATGTTTTGATTTTTATTAGTTTTGAATTTTGAGCCTACCGATGCTACAATTTCGTCTCGAAAAGAAATTAACAACTTCATAAGCATAATGTTATTAGTTAAACAAGTACTTGATAGGTAAATGATCTCATTAAGCCATGTACTCATCATCATTTTGTCTTCGTCACTTAAACATAAAATTGGATCTTGAATACCAAGATGATTTACTGCCGGTATTGTACTAATTTTGATATTTGTTAATTCAACGGATGGACAAATTAGAATCGATGGCCATATAAAGGCTAATGGTTTCGTTTCATACATTATAATTTGGATTTTTGCAATTTCGTCTTTTTTCAACGTTGGGTCTTTTTGACTTTTAAAATACTCCTTAGGTAAAGACCGAGATATAACATCCAAAAATTTAGGTGCTGAAGAATTTAACATATCAATTGATGGGATAATTAATGTTTCCAAATGTATAGCATCAATATGTTTTACAACTCGCAATGCTAAAATTATTAAAATATATCTCCATTCATTTAAATATCTTACGTATGATGGGTGCTCACAATTAGACAAGGCCTTTTCATAAGATAATGGTCTACTCCAAACACTAGGTATTGAACTTAGTGACCAATTATTATGCTTGGAGATATATAACAATTTGGTTAAGATTGGAAGCGTAGTGTGAAAGTTACATATCCACTTTCCAGATGTATCTAAAAAAATATTAGTATCACGTTTCAGGCGTGGCAATAAAGGTATCACCATAATATTTCTCCTCGAGTAAATAGTATTATTTATGAATCATCATGCCCAGAGGCGGAATGTATTTAACTGCTTCTGCAGAATCAAATAGCGCAATCAAATAATAGCCCACAGGTGCCATCAGTGCCGCAAAGATAAATGAAGCTCCGCTGCCATCCACGGCTTTCTCAATAACGAAAAATGCTGTCGCAATCCCTAATACTAATGAAACAATCCAAGGTACCCAGAATTTGATACTGATTCCGGCACCCCCAGAATAATGAGTTCCAAAATAAAACCAGATACAACTGCATACTAATCCCCAGAACGCGCTGATAGCACCTGCTTTATAATATGAATCCAACCATTCGTCTATTCCCACGCCACGTTCGGGAACTACACTATCCGCTAATACAAAATCGCCATAGACATAAATCGCTATAGCCCACATCACTATCAAAATCACAATTGCCTTTACTAAAAATGAACCCCATTTCATACTAAACATCTCCTGTCCTTTAGTTTAATTTATTTATGTTACACGACATCAAAATAGACATAATTATTATGAATCCCTGGCTGATTCAGTTCGTAATTTAAGTTGCTCAGATTAGTTATAAATTTTGTGATATTTAGTGTTTTACTTCCCATAGATGAAAATGTTGCTGGGTCTTCGCCAATTTGATTATCTTCAAAATTCCAGGAATTAAAGACATTGCACATGGCATTGTATTTCTCTTTAGTAGGTATTAGAGAAAAATTCACGCGATATTTACCTGTCTTTTTTTGAATACAAGCCGGATCGACTGTCAATGTTATTGCAAAATTAGCAACACCATTTTTTAGTCCTACCGAAGTGACTTCACCTTTGAAGAAATTATCGACTTTGATTTCTTCAAAACTATAAGCTGATTTTGTCTTGCTACTCCCCTTAATTTTATCCAATAACCCAGACTTTTCTTGGCCAGTACTTCCATTGGCTGTCCATTGTTCGACTTTATCAATTTGGATGCTATATTCATCGGGACATTTTCCAATTATATCTTTACTGAAAATTCGGATATCTGCTTGTGACAATTTTTCACTCGTTTTTAAACGATATTGCTTAACATGACCGTCAGGAACTAAATTCGATATTTCCGCAAGTGGTGCAATTTTGGTTTTCTTATCTTTTTTCTCCGGAACTTCCTTACTGGTTAATTTATCTGCTTCCATTGAATTTTCTATACCGATGTTAGAAGCAAAAAATGCTGATTGCAATTGAGCATTTGTAGGCATTTTTTTTGAATAGGATAGAACGAAATGACGAACATCATTTTCATTTCCAAATACTAATACATAAAATGGTCGATAGGATTTCTGATCGTCATTACTGGCATAATCAAATGAGGATAAATTTTTACCGACATCGAATATTTTACCGTTAAACTGGCTGCGCATACCAATTACTGCTAGTGCTTTATTAGTCGACAGGCATTTATTTTTCAAAGACATAAGCAAGCTGTCAATGTCCTGGTTCGTCTGAAATAAATCCGAAACTATGACATTGATTTTTTTGTCATCGCATTGCTCGATGACTTTTTGCAAACTGGTATCCTTTTGATCATAAAATGGCACCTTATCCATTTGCAAAAATTCGTCACGACTCATTTTTTTAAAATCGTCACCAAATTTTATATAATTCGTCGTCTCTTTCTTCCAATTTTCTGAAGCCGTTCTTTCAATATTCTTGATGGCATCTACATATATAGTGGACCCAGGATAATTGACATATCCATACATCGATGTGGTTCCATCTAAATAAATATCGAAATCAACAGTTTCACTCTTCTTATAATTTGGAATCTGTGGTGATTCCAAGGCTTGATTACTGCCTAATTTTGAGCCACAGCCGCAAAGTAACAAGCAAATTCCTAATATTACTATGCCTATTAATTTTTTACTCAAAAAAAACACCCCCTACAATAATTTCATTTTTTGTTGTTCACCTTACATTCCGTTAATATCTCATATATTATATATGTTATTTTAATAATTCAATTTTATCATCATTACAATACGTCTGCAAGTTTTTTATATTTATCGCTAATGATTAAATATAAAAGTTAAACATTATAATATTATGCTTTAATTAAATTAGTGGTAAAATAATTAATATAAGTTTATATTTTGCTATAGCATCCAATAGCTTTCTTCGTATTAATAAAATATATTAAAATTCATTAAATACATATAATAACTTATTTTTCCATTATGATTATAAAATGATATATAAATAAATGTCATAAGGAATACGTAATCTATGCATATTACGAATATATCAATGTTGAGCTTTAATGCATATAAATAATAATATTCAAAAGTCTTATCTTATTCTATTTTACGCTATATAGAGAAAAATCCTATTGAACTGTTAGTTCAATTTTGAAGCATAATAATTATTGGCAATTTCTGTTAACTCATCTAATGATGTGATATACTAAAAATAAATGTATGATAAATATTTTATGTATACTGAGGTGAACTATGGAATATTCTACTCGTTGCGATTGTTCTGCAACTAGTCCGGTTCCGACGGATCAGGAAAGTATGACAAACCAATATTATAATTTATGGCAGCACTTACCGTCTGGCGCAGGATTGTTTACACTCCATGATGGCCTAGTGAGCATGGAATACCTCAATGACGGATATTATCAGATGATTGGTGCCGCCAGGCAGGAACGCCGCCAGTTCGCCGGGGCACAGGCTTTAGATGCCGTCCTGGCAGATGACCGGCCTGGTTTGCTGGAAGAGGCCCGTCAGGCCATTATTGAACAGCGTGGTTTCCACTACGACTGTCGTATCCTTTTTGGCGATGATGCATATCATTGGGTCAGCATTCAGGCGAACCACGAACACGTTGACGATTCGACGGAGTTGTTTTATACGACGTACCACGATATTGACGAGCTGATTAAAATCCAGCAGAAGCTGCAGGAAAAAGAGAAATCATTTAACGAGCTCCTGACGTATTCAGAAATATCGTATTTTACATATTATCCCCATCTACATCGCTATGAAGTACCGAGTCTGCCTGAACGGATCAAGGAGCTGCCAACGTTCATGGACAATTACCCGGAAAGCTTCATGGATTATACGCAGCTATCCGACGCAGACCGTCAGATTTACACCCAAATGGTGCGCCGCATCGATGCCGGCGAGGCAGAAGCAGAATGTACGGTACGCTTTAAATATAAGGGAGTATACTCATGGTACCGCGTCCATTTGCTAAATCGACTCGATAGCGATGGCAAGCCGATAAAAGCCTATGGCTATGCTCTCATGATTGACCAGCTCAAAAACGCGGAGCGGAAGCTTACAGAAGAACGGCTGCGCATGAAATCCCTGGCCAGCGGTATTCTCGCCGCGTCGTGCTTCAACGTAAGCGACGATGAGAATATCGACATCAACAATGATGAAAATCTAAAATACAACATTGCAACAGTAAGTTATGTAGAAGCAGAAGCATACGAAATCGATCCGGAAATCAGGCATCAGAATCAGAAAACCAAGGAGATTTTATTTGCTGCGGCAGAACAGGTGCCGGATCCGGTCCAACGCAGGGAATTCATCAAAAAATTCAGCCATATTGGCATGATGAGGCATTACGATTCAGGTCAGCGGGAATTGAATCTGGAGTATCAGCGTTACACTGGCAAAGGCCTCATTTGGGTGAACACGCGGGTAGTCCTCCTCCCCAATCCAGTAGATGGCGATATCCTTGCTTTTTATTACACGACGGATATCAATGAACAGAAACTGCGCCAAAATGTTTTGTCCTGTGTCATCGATACGAGCTTCGAAAACGTATCGTACCTTGATTTACATACCAATATCCTGACCCGTATTATGGCTTGTTCCGATACATCTATACAGCCGCCAGAGCGCAGCACTTACAGCGAAACATGTTCCCAGTTCATTTCCTGGTATATCTATCCAGAGGACCGTGAGCGCTGCCGCAGGGCCTTCCAGATCGATACGTTGAAGTCTCAATTGGAGACGACCGAAGCACAATACATCTACTTCCGCATAATTGATACAGCCAAGCCAGTCCAACAGCAAATCCGCTACATGAAGCTCATGGTATGCTATCTAAATAAGGATAGGCGCTACCTCGTCCTGAACCGTACAGATATTACGGAACAATATAAGAAAGAAATACGTCAAAGTGAACTATTAGAAGTAGCCTTGAAGAGGGCTAATAGTGCTAATTCTGCTAAAAGCGATTTTCTAGCCCGCATGAGCCATGATATACGTACGCCGCTCAATGGCATCATGGGCATGACCAACCTGGCCATGGATGAACCCTTGTCGCCTAAATTACAATCGTATTTACAGAAAATTGATGAAAGCAGTCACTTTCTCCTATCACTGATCAATGACATCCTCGATATGAGCAAGGTAGAAAGCGGTAAACTAGAGCTCCATCCGGAGCATTTCGTATTCAGTGAGTTGCAGCGCTATCTGACGGCAGTTATCGAGCCGCTATGTCGTGCCAAAAACATCAAACTGATCGTCAACTATCCTACATCGCGATTTACGTTCCTGGCAGATAAAATCCGTTTCAATCAGATTCTCTTCAACCTATTATCGAACGCAGTGAAATTTACGCCTGCTGGAGGCCATGTCTGGCTCGATTTTCATAGTCATCACATAACGGAGAATAGTCTTATCCTCGATATTACAGTAATGGATGACGGCATAGGCATGAGCAGCCAATTCCAAACAAAACTGTTCCAGCCTTTTGAGCAAGAATTCTCTGCCAAAAACGCGAACCGTTCCGGATCCGGCCTGGGACTAGCCATCGTCAAGAGCTTGGTCGATCTCATGGGTGGAACCATTTCCGTTTCCAGCCAGCTCGGTAAAGGAAGCACATTCAAGATTTCTCTTACCTTGTCCATCATACAGGGGGTCCCTGACCAAGACGAAAGGCTCGAAAGAGAATATGATTTTACGGGAAAACATATCCTCATTGCCGAAGACAATGCCATCAACGGCGAAATCATCCAGTGCCTGCTGCAAAAAAAAGGCGCCCTGCCGGTCATCGCTACAGACGGCGTACAGGCCGTGCAGCAATTTGCTGATTCCGAGCCCTATTCGTATGATGCCATATTCATGGATATCCAAATGCCTGCCATGGATGGTCTGGAGGCCACAAAGCACATACGCAGCCTGCCACGGCCCGATGCCAAGACCATTCCCATCATCGCCATGACTGCCAATGCCTTTACGGAAGATATTAAGAATTGTATCCAATCCGGCATGAATGCCCACGTGGCCAAACCCATTGATACAGAAATCTTATATCAGACGCTGGATACATGCCTGTACAAGAGCAGCCAGGAAAAGAAATAAATAACTCGCCAGGCAAAATTTTGGCCAACTAAAAAACGCGTGAAATCGATACAGACATACCGATTTCACGCGTTTTTAATATACAGCTCAGCAAAAAACACGTCAGCTGAACTTGTACTATGTTAAAATTTGTATTTTTCCTTCAATTCCACTAATAATTCGACCAAACGATCGACCTGTTCCTGTGTATGATGGGCATTCAGCATGATGCGGATCAGCGCATTGCCCGGCTTGACAGCAGGATAACGGAACATAGGCACAATCATGTGGGCCTTTAAAAAATCTTCATACACATGGACTGCCGTATCTTCCGAACCGATGTACACCGAAATGATATAAGATGGATCGGGATTCAGATGGAAATGATGGGCTTCGAGGCGATGACGCAATTCCAGGGACCGCTGCAGATACGAATCCATTATCTCCGGATGATGTTCCAACTTTCTCATTATATAGGCATTGGTACTGGCCGTCGGCGGTTGGATGGCTGCAGTAAACAAAGACGTCCCTGACAATACCTCAAACGTCGTAATGGCATTGGCCGGGCCAGCCACTGCACCACCTTCCAGTCCAACTGACTTCGAAAAAGATACCATGACGAACGTAGCCCTTTGCATTTGGGAAAATTCTGCGGCAAATTTGCGCGATGACGGTCCATAAATGAGAAAACCGTTGGCATCATCTACATAGGTTATCGCATGGTGAGCCTCACATACATCAAAAATTTCTTTCATAGGCGCGATAGAACCATCGGCGGAATACACGCTTTCAAAAATAACGACCATCTTTTTATGTTTCTGAGATAACCGTGCCAATACTTTCTCCAAGTCCTGGGGATCGTTGTGCTGGAAATAAAACAACTGCCGGCCAAAACGCAGATGGGATGCCCCTTTCCATAAACTCCAATGGCAGTCGCGGTCCAAAATGAACACAGCATCACTGTTATCGATATAGCAGGAAGAGCTAAAGCTGAATTTTGCTGACATGGCATTGATGAAGCCGATGTTGGCCAATAAACCGCTGGCAAAAGAAATAGCTTTCTCTTTACCCGTGACGCGGCATAGCTCCTCTTCAAGATCCCGATGAGGCGCCCCGATACCCTGAGTCACCCGGGAGCCGCCCGTCGTCAAGCCATATCGGTCTGCCGCTTCATGAAAATATGCCAACACATCCGCTTCTTCATGGAGGTCCAAAATATTGATACTGGCAAAATTAGTAAATTCTTCATGACCATAAGAAATAGTGGGACCGACCGGTTTCGTAGATACCAAAACGTTGTGGTAAAAGCCTTCTTCTCGTGTCGTATCAAAAAAACGTTGGATTCCCCACAGTTCGCTCATTTCATTCTTGTCTTCTTTAAAATTTTGTTCCACACAAAATCACCCCTTAGGCAGTCTGGTATCAGCCTTGCAGCTTAAGCCCGATGACGCCGGCAATAATCAAAAAAATGCAAAATATACGTCCAGCCGCGTTGGGCTCACCCAAATAAACCATGCCTACTAGTGCTGTTCCGGCTGCACCAATACCGGTCCAGACGGCATAGGCCGTGCCAATCGGTATTGATTTCAACGATAAATCCAGCAAGAAAACACTTCCCAGCATAGCAGCGCCAGTGAGGACCGTAGGCCAAAAACAGGTAAAACCTTCAGTGAATTTTAAGGTAACAGCCCAAACAATCTCCATTATTCCAGCTACTGCTAAATAAATCCAAGCCATGGCATCATCCGTCCTTTAATCGTACTATTATAACGAAAACAATTTTACCACACTTTCCCTCATATAGATATAGCAATTCATAAATATTAATAGAATACGGCATACATAACCTAAAAATTTCAGAAATATGTATGCCGTACACAATAATATATATTAATTATAAAGAAATGAAACTCCACTTAAACATACAGACAGGATAATTGTGAAACGGTAAAGATATAAGGCATTTACCATGAGACAATACAATCACTATCAAGTCTGGTGGAATATCATACCCCAGCCAGTTTGGCCGGATCCATATGCGTTTCGTATTCTTCTTCTGTCATGAGACCCGTCGACAACGCCGATTCCTTCAAGGTCATGCCTTCGTGGGCGGCCTTTTTGGCTATTTCGCAAGCTTTGTCATAACCTACGAGCGGTACGAGTCCCGTCACCAAGATGAGAGATTGATGGAGGTTGTAGTCGATCCTCTTCAGATTCGGTTCTATGCCGCGGACGCAGTGTTCTTCAAAAGAACGCATGGAATCACTGAGCAGGCGAATCGACTGGATCAGGTTGTACGCCATGACCGGCATGAACACGTTCAGTTCAAAATTCCCCTGGCTGGCGGCGATGCCCATGGTGGCATCATTACCCATGACCTGCACAGCCACCATCGTAACGGCTTCACACTGGGTCGGGTTGACCTTGGAAGGCATGATGGAGCTGCCCGGTTCATTTTCAGGAATCGTAATTTCGCCGATACCGCAGCGGGGACCACTGGCCAGCCAGCGGATATCATTGGCCATCTTCATGAGATCGGCAGCCAAGGCCTTGAGCATGCCATGGACGACGACGAGTTCATCTTTACTAGTCAGGGAATGGAATTTATTCGGTGCCGTCTGGAATGCTTCGCCAGTGATGCGGCTCACTTCTTCGGCAAACTGTACATCAAAACCAGCGGGACAATTGATGCCCGTACCGACAGCCGTACCGCCCATGCCCAAATCGCGGAGAAAATGCAAGCCCTGTTCGAGCATTTCCTTGTTGCGGGAAATCATGCGGGCCCAACCGCTGAATTCTTGTCCCAGCGTCAACGGCGTGGCATCCATCAAATGAGTCCGGCCGATCTTGACGATACGGCTGAATTCCTTAGCCTTGGCATCCAGTGCATTATACAATATATCCATTGCCGGGAAGAGCTGATTGACGATCAAGGTGACACCGGCCACGTGGAGCGACGTCGGAAAGATATCGTTGGAGCTTTGCGAATGGTTGACGTGGTCGTTGGGATGGATTTTGATGTCTTTTCCCTGCGCTGCCAGTAGCTGCATAGCACGATGGGCCAGCACTTCGTTGACGTTCATGTTGAACTGGGTGCCGCTGCCGGTCATCCAGACGGCCAGAGGGAAATTCCCCGCTAATTTGCCGGCTAGCATTTCATCACAAGCCGCGACGATAGCATCAGTCCTGTCGTCATCCAATTCACCGAGATGATGGTTCACGACGGCAGCCGCCCGTTTCAAGACGGCGAACACAGGTACCATTTCATCAGGTATCTTTTCAATCCCTATTTTAAAATTTTCGTAACTGCGCTGTGTCTGGGCGCCCCACAATTTATCTGCCGGGACCTTGATTTCCCCCATTGAATCTTTTTCTATGCGATACTCCATTGTCAACACTCCTTTCAATATAGCTCTAATCTAAAATGAAAGATAACGAACCTGGGGCCGCTATCTTTCATTTTAATACGCAGAATATATCATCTGCCCTAATCAGTTTATTTTAGATGTCGTAACGCTTTGGCACCGATGTCATGCCGGAATTGCTGGCCGGCAAAAGTGACGCGGTCAACATTTCGATATACCTTGGCTATAGCCTTTTCGATATCTGTGGCAACTGCCGTTATGCCGAGGACGCGGCCGCCATTCGTAACCATGTGGCCGTCTTTTTCAGCTGTACCGGAATGGAATACGACCATATCTTCATCGAGGGAATCCAAGCCAGCAATAACATCACCTTTATGCGATGATGCCGGATAACCGTTTGAAGCCATGACGACGCAGACAGCTGCCGCCTGTTTCCATTGGACCATATCTGCCGTGAGCTTACCTACAGCACAGGCATACATGATTTCAGCTAAATCACCATCGAGCAAAGGTAGGACGGCCTGCGTTTCAGGATCACCGAAACGGCAGTTGAATTCGACTACCTTCGGACCTTTAGACGTAATCATGAGGCCGGCATAGAGACAGCCGGAATAGACGATACCTTCTTGGGCCAGACCGGCTACGATGGGGCGCAGTATCGTTTTTTCCACCTGGCTGCGCAGCTCCGGCGTCACGACCGGGGCCGGTGCATAAGCACCCATACCACCTGTGTTGGGACCCAGATCATTGTCAAAAATGCGCTTGTGGTCCTGGGCTGCAATCATGGGGACGATGGTCTTGCCATCAACGAAGGCCAACAGACTAGCTTCTTCACCGAACATGCATTCTTCGATGACGATGCGGCCGCCAGCTTCACCGAATATCTTATCTTCCATGATGGCGTCGACAGCCTGGCAAGCTTCTTCTACCGTTTCTGCGACGACGACACCCTTGCCGGCCGCCAAGCCGTCTGCTTTGACGACGATAGGAGCACCTTGCTTCTTGATATATTCTTTGGCAGCTACGTCACTGCTGAATGATTCGTATTGCGCCGTAGGGATGCCGTATTTCTTCATGATATTCTTAGCAAATACCTTGGAACCTTCGAGCTGGGCCGCTGCTTTATTAGGACCGAACACAGCCAGGCCGCGGGCTTCACAGACATCTGTAAGACCGTTGGTCAGCGGTACTTCCGGACCGACGACGATCAAATCGACGCCTTCACTCTGAGCGAACGCCGCGATTCCTTCGATATCATCGACCTGGACAGGTACGCACTTGGCCAGATCTTTCATGGCATCACTGCCGGGGAGAGCGTAGATAGCCGTCACTTTAGGGCTTTGCGCCAATTTCCAAACGAGCGCATGTTCCCGGCCACCGCTGCCGATAACGGCAATCTTCATAATTATTCCCCCTTCTTGCCAATCTGTTCCGCCAGATACGCAGCAATAGCCGTATCGTATTCTGCCGTATGATGGAATGCTTCCTGAGCCAATTCGAGACGATAGGCATCGGTAAATTCGCCTTTTTCCTGCAGGATAGAGATGATTTCACCATATTTATCGGGGTTGACGCAAATAGCTACGAATTTATTGTTTTTAGCGGCAGCCCGTACCATGGAAGGACCACCGATATCGATATTTTCGATTGCTTCAGCCAAGGTGACTCCCGGTTTGGCAATGGTCTGACGGAAAGGATACAAATTGCACACGACCAAATCGATACCTACGATGCCATGTTCCTTCATAGCCTTCACATGTTCAGGGTTGTCGCGAATAGCCAGTATACCGCCGTGGATCAGAGGATTCAACGTCTTGACGCGGCCATCCATCATTTCCGGGAAACCGGTCACGTCTTGTACGGCCATGACCGGGACGCCAGCTTCCTTCAAGGCCCGCATGGTGCCGCCGGTAGAGACGATTTCGATACCCATGTCAGCAAGAGCCCGACCTAATTCTACAATACCTGTTTTGTCAGAAACACTGACCAGTGCGCGTTTAACTTTCATTATAGATTCGCTCCTTTTGTTTGTGAACACGTGACGACGCGTCCTTGGATGGACAGTTTATCGTCACAAAACAGAGAAACAGCTTTGACGAATGTAGGATGCTCTACTTCCAAAATGCGGGCAGCCAACGTATCTTCCGTATCATAATCATAAACCGGCACAGCCGTCTGGGCAATAATCGGGCCTGAGTCCATATCCGGTTCGACGAAATGAACAGTACAGCCAGCAATCTTGACACCTGCTTCTACGGCCTGGCGCTGTGCGTGGAGGCCTTTAAATGACGGCAGCAAAGCAGGATGGATATTGAGGATTTTCTTTTCGTAGTGAGAAATGAATGAACCGCTCAGTATCCGCATGAATCCGGCCAAGACGATCATATCGATATGATACGGTTCCAGTTGTTGCAGGATATATGCTTCAAAATCCCCTTGTGACGCAAACTGCTTGCGCGGGGCTAAAATGACTGGGACATTCCATGCTTCCGCCTTTTCAATGACGGCAGCGCCGGGGACATCACAGACGAGTACGACGATTTGTGCTTTGATGGTACCGTCACTGACGGCGGCATGAATTGCATCAGCATTGGAACCACGTCCCGATGCGAAAATGGCCATGCGCTTAGTCATCAAAAACGCCTCCTTTTAGAGTAACCGGCGTATCTGAAGAGACGACGGTGCCGATGGCATAGGCCGCTTCGCCGCGCCCTTTCAAATCGGCCAGGACCGCATCTGCATCGTCACGGCTCACGATCATGATCATGCCGATGCCCATATTGAATGTGCGGTACATTTCCCGTTTATCTACGTTCCCCCACTGCTGCAGCAGTCCGAAAATCGGGAGCTGCGGCCATGTGCTGACATCGACTTCGACGCCTACGCCGTCAGGAAGTACCCGGGGAATATTATCATAAAAACCGCCGCCCGTAATATGGACCATGCCCTTGACCGTAAAGTTGCGGATAATGGGCAGACATGGTCTGGGATAGAGCCGTGTCGGTGTCAGCAGCGCTTCGCCAATCGTCGTACCCAGTTCTTCCACATACTGCGTCAGCTTCATCTGCTGGCGTTCCAAGACGATTTTACGGACGAGAGAAAATCCGTTGGAATGGACACCTGTAGAAGGCAGACCAATCAATACGTCTCCCGGTGCAATCGTTTCGCCGGTAATCAATTTTTCCCGGTCGACGATACCGACACCGAAGCCGGCCAAATCATAATCATCCTTGGCATAGAAACCAGCCATTTCAGCCGTTTCCCCACCCAGGAGAGCACAGCCGCACTCACGGCAGGCATTGGCCACGCCTTTGACGATAGTCGCGACTTGTTCCGGATTGAGGATACCAACAGCGATATAATCAAGGAAAAACAACGGTTCTGCCCCTTGGACCAGGACATCATTGATTGACATGGCGACACAATCCTGTCCTACCGTATCGTGTTTATCCATCATGATAGCCAGGCGCAGCTTCGTACCGACACCATCAGTACCGCTGACCAGGATAGGCTGCTTCAAGCCGTGGGACTGTAGGGAAAACAGGCCGCCAAAGCCACCCAGATCGCCGAGTACTTCCGGGCGATACGTCGCTTTTACGGAATCCTTCATCAATTCTACCGCTTTGTTGCCAGCGTCGATATTGACACCGGCATCGGCATAGGTCAAACCTTTATCATTTTCCTTCGAGAGCATATTTCTCTCCTTTCTCCGTGGAAACAGGTACGTCAGTCGGATAATCATTATTGAAGCAAGCCAGGCACATATCGCTTGTAGGAATCTTGCTCACAGCGCGGCAGACCCCGTCGAGGGAAATGAAATGCAGCTTGTCGACGCCGATATATTCCTTGATTTGATCGACAGTGTGTGTCGCCGCGATCAATTCCTTGCGGACCGACGTATCAATGCCATAAAAACAAGGATACATGATAGGCGGTGCCGATACGCACATATACACTGCCGTTGCCCCGGCTTCGCGCAGGAGCTTGCAGATGATGCCGCTCGTCGTGCCGCGGACGATGGAATCATCGACCATGATGATCCGTTTGCCCTTGACGACGGATTTGACCACATTGAGCTTCATGCGGACAGCCGTTTCACGCTGTTTTTGATTCGGTTTGATAAATGTCCGGCCCATGTATTTGTTTTTGATCAGGCCGTGGTTAAAGGGAATCCCCGATTCCATAGCGTAGCCGATGGCTGCCGTATTGCCGCTGTCGGGGACGGAAATGACGAGATCTGCCTCGTACTTCGTTTCCCGCGCCATCTGCCGGCCCATTTCCAGGCGGGCCTGATACACATCCTGACCATCGAGGACACTATCCGGACGGGCAAAATAAATATATTCAAATATACAGAGCTGTTTGCGCGATGCTTTGGCGAAGAACATGGACTTGACTCCGTCATCGGAGATGACGACCATTTCGCCCGGTTCTACGTCGCGTACAAATTCTGCACCGATAGCGTCGAGACCGCACGTTTCAGAAGACAATACCCAGCCGCCGCTTTCCGTCCGTCCCAGGCATAAAGGCCGGAATCCATAGGGATCGCGGACGCCGATGAGCTTATTAGAAGTCATGATGACCAAGGCGTAGGCCCCGCCGAGGCGGTTCATGCTTTCTGTAATTTGTTCTTCAATGGTCGCTCTGCGGCTGCGGCTGATCAGATTCACGATGATTTCGCTGTCCATGGTCGTCTGAAACGTCGTGCCGCTCTGATCCATTTCTTCCCGCAATACACGGGTATTCGTCAAATTGCCGTTATGAGCCAACGCTATCTGTCCTTTGGCCGTATATACGGTCAGCGGCTGTACGTTGACCGGATTATTGGAACCTGTCGTCGAGTAACGGACATGGCCGATACCAATCTGGCAATCCACTTCTGGTATCCCTTCATTGAACACATTGCTCACGAGGCCCATGCCTCGGAATGAACGGATGCCATCGCCGTCGGAAAAAGCCATGCCGGCACTTTCCTGGCCACGATGCTGCAACGCAAACAATCCCCAATATACATGACGGGGAATATCTATCGTATGATCAAAAATACCAAATACACCACATTCTTCATGCCGTTTATCCCATATGGGGTCGTATAACATGAGTACCTCCTCTTATCCTTGCCATCCTGCATCCGTAGTATCGCTGCAGGATATCCTCATTCATGCTGCCTAAGCGATTCGCTATAAATTTAGGCATGAACTGATTTATCCGAGAATTTCCTTTACCTTTAGCTGGATCGCCGTATTTTTTTCGATGACCTGAGAGGCCATATCCTGACGATAGGCTTTATATTTGGCAGCCAAAGCTGCGTCACTGACGGCACAAATCTGGATAGCCAATAAAGCGGCGTTCTTAGCACCGTTGATGGCGACCGTCGCCACAGGCATGCCAGACGGCATCTGGACGATGGCCAGGAGTGCATCCATGCCCTTCAGGCTCGTCGCGTCGATAGGTACGCCAATGACCGGCAGCGTCGTATAGCTGGCGATGACACCGGGCAAATGCGCTGCAGCACCAGCACCGGCAACGATGCAGGTCAAACCGCGTTCTTCCGCCGTCGTGACGAATTCGCGCACGACTGCTGGTGTCCTGTGTGCAGAGGCAAGCAATACATCACATTCTACACTAAATTCCTTGAACACTTCTAATGCCTTTTTCATGACCGGAAAATCTGAATCGCTCCCCATTATCAAACCGACCTTCAATTCAATCCCTCCTTAGAAAATAAAAACCCAAAAGTGACATACTATCACCTTTGGGATTGTATTCAAAGTGATACACTGCACGCATACGTATTTACAAACCGCTGATCTTCAGTCCATAAACATATAGGCATGCCCGCATCTCCTTGTCGATGTTAATATTGAATACACCTAAAATTGTATCAAAAAGCCTATACCGTGTCAACAAAATACTACTGTTTGTATCTGTATTCACAATCATAAAATCTTTGACAAAAACAGTTTCGTCCGATCGTGCTGCGGATGGGAGAACACATCGTCAGGCTTACCTTCTTCCATGATGACACCTTCATCGATGAACAGCACCCGATCAGCCACTTCTCTGGCAAAGCCCATTTCGTGCGTGACGATGAGCATGCCCATGCCGTCGTTGACCAAGTCTTTGATGACGTCCAGCACTTCGCGGACCATTTCCGGATCCAAGGCCGACGTAGGTTCATCAAACAACATGAATTTAGGTTTCATAGCCAAGGCCCGGGCGATGGCGACACGCTGCTGCTGCCCGCCGGAAAGCATTTCCGGATAGGCATCCTTCTTTTCTTCCAGCCCTACTTTTTGCAGTAATTGCAAAGCTGATGCTTCTGCTTCCTTCTTTGATATATGACGAGTCTTGATGGGGGCTAATGTAATATTATCCATAACCGTCATGTGGGGAAACAGGTTGAAACGCTGGAATACCATGCCCACTTCCATGCGGACGGCATTGATATTTTTATTATTGGTCATGCTTAAGCCATCGACGATGATTTCGCCCGATGTAGGGGGTTCCAGATAATTGATGCACCGCAGCACTGTACTTTTACCGGAACCAGAAGGGCCAATGATGACGACGACTTCCTGATCCTGCAGCGTCAAGTTGATGCCTTTCAATACATCCAGCTTGCCAAAGCTTTTTCTCAAATCTTTAATTTCTATCATCTGTTGCAAACCTCCGTTCCAAGAAACTGACAAACCGGGCAATTCCGAACGTCATGATCAGATAAATAAATGCGACAGTAAGCCAAATTTCAAATGATCCATACGTCTTGGCGATGATGAGCTGACCGCGGCGAGTCAATTCTTCGAAGCCGATGACCGATACCAGTGAGGTTTCCTTCGTCATAGAAATAAATTCATTACCCAACGGCGGAATAACATGTTTAAAAGCCTGCGGCAATATGACATAGCGCATGGCTTGAGGCCAGGTCAAGCCCAACGAACGGCCCGCTTCCATCTGCCCTTTATCTACTGACTGGATGCCAGCCCGGAATATTTCCGATACATAGGCACCACTGTTGATACTGCAAGCCGCGACGGCGGCTACCATGGGGTCGATACGATGACCGATGACCATAGGCAGGGCAAAATAAATCAGGAAAATCTGGACCAGCATAGGCGTGCCACGGATGATATTGACGTAGGACACAGCCAGGAAGCCGATTACTTTTAGTCCTGACAGGCGACAGATACTTACAAACAGCCCTAATAAAAAGCCGATACCGACGGAGATTGCCGTAATCTCAATCGTCACCAGTGCCCCTTCCAGCAACAGCGGGAAGGATTGGTAAACCAAATTAAAATCAAAACTCATTGAACAACACTCCTCATGAATGCGAAAAACTGAACTCCCTACGATATCTACATTATAATTGTATTTTTATACCATGTCAATTGTAGATATTACGACAATTGTCCGTAATTAAAACGTTTAACCTCATTATAAGAGCGACTAAATATAAATATGAGCGGCCCTGCAGCCACCCATACACTTTTATCGGCCCAATTCGTGGACCAGCTGATACATTTTATCGTCAATACCGAATTGCAGATTATCCGTTTCCGTGTACGGTGTTGCCACCAGGCGCCGTTCCAACAAGCCGATGACGACATTGACCGTACCGGCCAACAGTGAATCAACTGCCTTTTTGGCAAACAAGCCGCCCATGATGGCATCAAATGCCGATGGCGCGCCACCGCGCTGGACATAACCCAAAACGGTGAGATTCGGTTCCAAGTACGTATGGGCTTTGATGTAATCGCGTACATCGGCACCATCCATGGCACCTTCAGCCACGATGACGATACTGCTGCGTTTCTTTTGTTTATGTGATTCGTTCAAATGATCGCATACATCCTGCAGAGAGACTTCATGTTCCGGTACCAGGACAATTTCTGCACCGCAAGCCATGCCGGAATACAGGGCGATGAACCCGGAATGGCGGCCCATCACTTCGATGACGGCAACCCGTTCATGAGACGATGCCGTGTCGCGGATCTTGTTGACCGATTCCAATACAGTGTTGACGGCCGTATCGAAGCCCAGCGTATACTGCGTACCAGGCATATCATTGTCGATGGTCCCGGGGATGGTAATCGTCGGCATGCCCAGCTTGCTGAGGCACTGAGCCCCCTTCATGGAACCGTCACCGCCGATGACGATCAGGGCATCTATATCTTTCGACTTCAAGAAGTCTATTGCCTGGCGCTGTGCTTCCAACTGTTTGAATTCATCGGAACGAGCTGTCCGCAGCATCGTACCGCCGCGATGGATGACCGTACCGACAGAACGCCGATCCAAAGGAATGCTTTCCTGGCGCAATAAGCCTTCATAACCACGCAGGATGCCTTCCACCAATATGCCGTGTTCCAAGGCATATCTCGTTACCCCTCGGATGGCCGCATTCATGCCCGGCGCGTCGCCACCGCTTGTCAAAACCCCTATTTTTTGTATCATGTTGAACTCTCCCTTTCTTGTCTTGAAGCAAACTGTACGTTGTCATGTTTCAGCTTACCGGTAATCATATCGACGATTTGCAAAGCACCGCTGTGAGTCGTATCGATGACAAAATCGCAGTACGGATATACTTCCTTCCATTGCTGGATCATCGTCAAGACGAATTCATGCAAATGGTCATAATCGACAGTCGGCCGTTTTCCTACATGACGCGCTACTCGTTCTTCTACACGGAACGGATCAGATTGCAAGGCGATGATATATCCGAATCGATGTAAAATCCGATACGTATCCATATTCATAGGAAAATTGCCGCCAAACGATATGACAGCCTCATGGTATCGGCTCACCTGATGCAATACATTGATTTCCCGTTCTTTGAACGCCCGTTCCCCCGCGCTCTGATAAAACTCCGAAATCGTCATCCCGACGACCTGCTCTATGCGCCGGTCCGTATCGACAAACTGCCATCGGAGCTGTGCCGCCAATTTACGGCCTATATGACTTTTTCCACTGCCCATCATACCTACCAATACTATATTTCGTTTCATCGTCATGTATCACCTGCCATTCCAACTTATACTACAAGCACCATTATAGCAAAAATCTACCCATAAGAACACACAAAAAAAATGCCTTTTTCCTCATACCTATCATAATTAAGATAGATAGTTGAAAAAAGGCAGATTTTATGCTGTAAAAAAGATATTATCACCGGACTTTCCAGGCTCTACCTCCCCATCACCCGTTCTGCCCAGCCGGAGTCTTGATACACGGCCCGGCCGACGCCGATGAGGTCGGCAGCGTGCTCTTGCAGGAGCTGTTCCATGGCCGCTCCTTCGGTGATGCCGCCGGTCAGGATGACTGGAATGGAGACGACCTTTTCCAGTTCCCGTGACAACGGTGCAAAATATCCTTGTCCTTCTAATCCCGGTACGATGAAACGGCACATACCGCCAGTCACATCGAGGATATCGATGCCCGCTTCCTGGAAACGCTGGGCAGCGTACATACTGTCTTCGATGGTCGTACCGCCGTCCATATAATCCGACGCACCAAGGCGCAGAGCAATAGTGAAATCAGGGCCGACAGCAGCGCGGACTGCCTGGATGACTTTCAAATGAAGGCGGATCCGGTTGTCCAAGGTGCCGCCATATTCGTCTGTACGATGATTCGTCAGCGGCGATAAAAATTGGTTCAAGAAATAAGCGTGGGCCGAATGGATTTCTACACCATCGAAGCCAGCAGCCTGGACTCGTCGGGCAGCCTGCGCAAATTCCTTGACAATACCTTGTATTTCTTCCTTTGTCAGCGCTCTGGGAAGCTCTGTGCCATTGGGATTCATGACGGCTGACGGTCCGACGACTTCACAGCCGGTCACGGCCGTTTTGGCCATGCTGCCGGCATAGTTAATCTGCATCATCGTCTTGGCTCCGTTGCTATGGATTGCTTCGGCAATGCGGCTCAAGCCGGCTATTTGGCGATCCTCGGCGACAGAAAGCTGGCCGGCGCTGGCTTTGCCCTGCTGGGCGATAAAGCTATGTTCGATGATGATCAGGCCGATATAACCGCCATTAGATTTTTCCCGATAATATTCCACCTGATTATCCGTTACGCTACCATCTTCAGACGCTCTGGCCGTAGCCATCGGCGGAAATACGAGACGATTGCGCAAGGTCATTGAACCTGCTGTAAGGGGCTGCCATATATAAGACATGATACATTCCTCCTCTAACGCGAATTATTGATTAAGTAATTTAATTTTACCATAAATTTAGTCAAAATGTATGACCGTATTCAAGCCAAAACGGACTATTTGATATATAATTAAAATGAAAATGAAAATCTCGAGGTGACTTTCATGACATGGAAAAAATACGTATGTACACTACTGGTCGTGCCGCTGTTGAGTGGCACTGCCGCTGCCTGCACTTTATTCGCCGCCACTGGCTCGGACTGGGTCGAAGGCGGCGGTACGCTCATCGTCAAAAACCGGGATTGGCGGCCTGACTGGCAGGAAATGCGCCTCGTCGACAATGACACTTATCGCTATTACGGCATATTTGCCGGCGACGTGGAGAAATCGGTCCTGCGTGCCGGTATCAATGAAAAAGGCCTGGTCGTGATGTCTGCTACGGCTGGTTCCATCCCCACGCGGGATCGCCGTCAAATGCCCCAAGCCAAACTCAGTGCCTTGCGGACCATGCTCGGTAAATGTGCCACTGTCGATGAAGCCCTCTCTCATTCCGAACTATTCCTTGGCCCTAAATTCCTGCTTCTGGCCGATGTCCACAAAATAGCCTATCTGGAAATTGCACCGGAAGGGAAATACCGTATCCGGGAAGTGACAAACGGCCCTCTGGCCCACACGAACCACTATTTGGAGCCAAAGCTGCAATGGGCCAATTACAAATCAGGTACGTCCAGCTTGACTCGCTACAACCGCATTACAGAACTATTAGACAGCGGCAAACAGCCCTATACGCTCGATGACTTCGTCACGTACAGTCAAGACCAGCACGATGGCCCCGACAACAGCATCTGGCGCACAGGCAGCAACCCCAAAGGCGGGCAAACCGTAGCAACGCTAGCCGTCCGCCTGCAAGAAAACCAACTCCCCCAACTCTATCTCAAGATCCGTACCGCTCCGGACAAACAAGGTCAAGAAGAAATCAGAATGCTAAGCGGCGAAGACATGTTCCCCCCCAAGACCCCACCGCCACAACCAACCCTATGGGAATCCCTATGGCAGACACTGAAGACGTGGTGGAAGAGCTTGTGGTAAAACCTGGAAATCCAGAAAACGAGTTAGACCGGCCCATCTGCGTCGTTGCGCACCAATTTTGACCCACTTAGGTACACGAGTACACGTGCGTGGTCCAAAATTGGCGCTCGGCCCCTTCAGCCAAGGCATAAGCGACTTACTCGATTTCATGGAAAAACATCATGAAATCGGTGCACTGCTTACCTTACCAGGGACGGCTTTCAAGACTCTTTTATTTGTTAAAAATACAGAGCTCGTAAAGTTCCCTTGCTAAGGTAAGCAGGGACTTTTTTTACAAAACACCTAATTCATCAAAGATTTCCGACCCCACTATATACAGCAGAAATGCCCATCTGGCCGGATGGGCATTTCTGCTGTTATTCATTATATTATCGATGTGGTGTGTTACGCGTGAGCTGCTTGTTTTCTCTTTATATAGTTTGCATATGTTGCCGTGGCAATCGGCACGAGGATGGCTGTGACGATGACGCAGGTGGCTACCAGAATCGTTGCGTGGGGTGCTACGTCGACGTATGTGGGGTCGACTGCAGCGATAGCAGCCGGTACGGCTGCTGCATTTCCGGCTGTCGTTGCAGCGGCAATGCCGGCCACACCGGTGCCGCCAGTGAGTTTATCCATGCAGATAAGGACTGTACCGGTGACCAATACGACGAGAAGACCCATGATGATGCCCAAAAGGCCGGCCTGCAGTACCATGTTTAGATTCAGCGTATTGCCCAGAGCAAACGCGAAGAAGGGTATCATGACGGGAGCGGCCCCACCCAGGAATTGACGCATCTTGGGGTCGAGGTTGCCCAAAAGCATACCGAACAGCAGCGGCAGAATCGTACCAATCAATGCCGGCAGCGGGAAAGCAGCTACACCGGCCATGCCGAGTGCGATCATCGTAAAGAACGGACCTGATTCCATACTCATGATTGAATAAGCCGCTGCATCTTCAGCGCGGCCAAACTGGCCAATAAGGGCCATGTACATACCGCCATTTGTATCGTTCATGGCAGCTACGATAGCCAATACGGAAAGGCCGGCAAAAAATCCGGTCTGGACCATGCCGTGACCGATGACATGAGCTGCCAAAAAGCCTAAAAGCGTACCGGTTACAATTTTGGCGCCCAGCAAGGCACCGCCTTTTTTCAAGATATATGGTGTCGCTTTGACGTCAATCGTAGCACCCATACAAACAAAAAACACCGCTAAAATAGGGAGTGAACCTGTCATCCAGGCATTTGTAAAAGAACCCAGTGTCTTGCCGGCTGTTGGAAAAAACGTATTAATAATAGCACCTGCCAGCAAGGGAATCAGCATCATACCACCTGGTACCTTGTCGATAGAGTCTTTGATTCTCATTATATATCCTCCTAATGACTGTCGCCCCGGCCAAGGCAACTAAATAAAATTGTATAGACACAGATATATCCCCTGCACATCCGGACATATACCTGCGACAATCATCGTTACGCCGTCACTCATACCTGACTGAGGAAACGGGCACCCAGATTCAGCGCATAGAGCATGCTGTCTTCATTGGCAATACCTTTGCCGGCTATATCGAAAGCCGTCCCGTGGTCGACAGACGTACGTATGATGGGCAGTCCCAGCGTTACATTGACGCCGCTGTCAAAGGCCATCATCTTCATGGGGATATGCCCCTGATCGTGATACATGGCCACAGTGATATCATACAGGCCTTGATAAGTCTTGAGGAACACTGTATCAGGCGATACCGGTCCAGTTACGTCGAGGCCTTCCTCACAAGCCGCTTCGACGGCCGGCCTGATTTCATCGATTTCTTCGCTGCCGAACAGCCCGGCTTCACCGCAGTGTGGATTGAGACCGGCTACGGCAATGCGCGGCTGGTCGATACCGAGGCGCTTCATGGCCGCATCAGCCAAATGGATACATTCCAGTACCCGTTCTTTCTTGGCGCGGTCACAGGCCTGCCGCAGCGAGCAGTGCGTCGATACGTGGATGACGGACATTTTTTCGCTCCACAGCATCATGGCATAGGATTGCGTATGTGTAAGCGTCGCAAATATTTCCGTGTGGCCATCGAAATTATGTCCCCCTTTATGGAGGGCTTCTTTATTGAGCGGCGCCGTCGTGACGATGCCAATTTTCCCGGCTAGGGCATCGGCGATGGCCCGGGCGATGTACTGGTACGCTGCATCACCGGCTACTGGCGACACCTGTCCTATTTCAAAATCCTTCATGGTCACATTGCCGACGGATATGCAGTTGATACAGCCTGCTTTGAAATTTTCCGCATCGGTAATCACAGCCAGCGGTGTTTCCAGATGAAGCAGCCTATGATAATAAGCCAACACATCATGGCTGCCATAAATAATGACACGATTGCGATTTTCTTCGCTCTTGTCGACAGCTTTTAATGAAATTTCCGGTCCAATACCGGCGGGGTCCCCCATGGTGATACCCATATAACGTTTAGTATTATTCATCTATACATCCTCCTTCAATCGGTTCATACAGAAATAAACATCTCCATCTGCACCGAATGCCCCAGCTTTAGTCACAATAGGCAAGCCATCGCGGCTGCCGCCATACAAACGTGACAGGACAATTCCCGTCAATATTTCCCGTTCAATCCGTGCTCCTGTTGCTCCGAGCCGCTTAATGACACCAATAGCCGTATCACCGCCAGTGAGGAACAAGCCGCTGACTTCGCACTGGGCCAGCACAGCTTCCGTGATATCGCCCATGGTGTTCTTTGTCAGTTCTGCCAGCTCTTCCGTCGTCTGGCCCAAAGTTTTACCGTAGGCGATGAAATTCTCATATATATCGCGCGTCTTAGCTGCCGTTATGATGAGATCCTGCCCTTGCTGGAGATGGGCTGAAATATCCCTGATAAACGGTGCCATACCGGAACCGGACAGGACTTGCTTCATGTCGATGGCGATGATAGGAACACCTTGCTGTTCGGCATAAGACATCTGGGCCATGACCTTGCCGCTGACACTGCCGACGACAGCCAGCACCGGTGCTTTGGGATAAACGATGGAAAAATACCCTGCGGCCAGACCTGCCGACCCAATCCACAATGTCCGCTTGCCCGCTGCGATGCCGTGACGGGCAATGCGCACCATATCGCTGGACTCCAGGGCATCGAATGTATGAGCGCCACTGTCGAGGTCCAGCTCGTCCTGTCGAATAGAATCCAAAGCATGATGGGTCACAGCCGTATCGAGGCTGTCGGCCAGCAGCAAGTCGATGCGGTCATATTGGATAGGGTTGCGCGGATCTTGGGCAATCTCCGTTTCCAGCAGCGGCGTTCCCTGGACACACTGGATGGCCTGCTCTGTCGTACGTCCCAATTTTGGCAAAGCCGGCGCAAACAAGATGAGTTCCGGTTTGTACGCATCGGCGGCAGCTTTGATTTCGGACAATACGTTGCCCCGCAGCGTCGAATCGACTTTCTTATAGATAAACTGGCAACCGCCATGCTGCATGACACTATCCACAACACGATAGACGCGGTCGTAAGCCTCTTGCGGCGACACGATGCGGCTTTCCGTGTCGAACACAGCGTTGCCGCTGCATTCTCCTGTCCCAATGAGGACATTCGTAGCAATACCCTGCTTTCTCATTTGTACACCCGTATCATTGGCCCCCGTAAAATCGTCGGCAATAATAATAATCCTGTTCTCCATCATGACCCCCTTCTCCGTCAGACAAGCAATACGCACATAATCACCCTGTCGTATTCACGTACCCGCGAGCTGTCTGGCCGACCTCCACTTATGAACATTAAGAAACACAAAAAAACACTAATGCACATTCATATCTCGAAAACATTATACAAAACAAACATAAACAAGGTCAATAGTATTATTGTAAATAATTATCGATATATCAAACTCGCATAATAAATGCAGTAAATTCAAAAATTTATACGGAAATCGCAATAATCTAGACAATAAAAAATACCCGGAGGAAATCCCGGGTATATGAAAACTCAAGAATTAGAAAAGATATATGAAATGCCTCAAAATAAGCCGAAAGATATGTATGTCCAGGCTCTACTACATCATGTTCCATTGCGGCACCAGACGGCAAAGCTTTCACAGTTATTGAACAGCAGGTTATATTCCTCTTCGCCCATACGCGACATGGCGCGTTCGATGATTTCATCGGGCGTGTAGGACGCACTATCATTGATGCGATAGATTTTAGAACCATCGGCAAATTCTTCGATAGGTGCATAACGTACGTAAAAATCATCGTATTCGTAGACGAAACCCAGGCCGTCGTATATGCCGTGATGGGAATAGAGGCCGCGCCATACGCCGATATGGTCTCCCTTTTGGAAGGTGGCCTTAGCCTCATCCGTATCGACTTCGTGGATGGCCTTGCGTTCCAGCAGCTTCACTGGATCCAACGCATCCTGCACGTTTTCTACAGAATCCTGGAAATTATTGAGTTTCTCTACGACATCTCCCAAAGGGTCAGGGAGCCATTCCTTGATGAATCGTTCGGCATCGCGCCGTTCTTTCTTCGTCGGTATACGTTTTTTATCCGTAAATAAATCATCAAAGCCAAATGGATTCACCGTCGTGCCACCTCTTTCATCTCACGCGACATCATATTTTCGCAGCCTCATATATCAATTGTTTCAGTGTTTCGTACATCAACTGTGCTTCTACAGGCTTGGTCAAATGGGCATTCATGCCGCTGGCCAATGATTTTTGTACATCTTCATCGAAAGCATTGGCCGACATGGCGATGATAGGAATCGTCGCTGCGTCTTTTTTGCGGATAGAGCGGATGATTTTCGCCGCTTCCAAGCCGTCCATAAGAGGCATGCGGATATCCATCAATATGGCCGAGTACGTGCCTGGGTCAGAATTCGTGAAAGCCTGGATGGCTTCTACGCCGTTGCCGGCGACATCGACAGTGAATCCCACCATTTCCAGCAGCGTCCGGGCAATTTCTGCATTGATCTGGTTGTCTTCTGCCAAGAGAAGGCGCAAACCGCTGAAATCATAGGTGACGTTCTGCTCTGTCGGAGGCTGCTCCTGCGACCGCGCTTCGTGATAAGCCTGCAGCACCGTAGAAGCAAATACGGGCTTGCGTACGAAATGATTCACGCCGGCTTCGCGGGCTCTGTCAACGATATCACTCCAATCATAGGCCGTCAAGATGATAATCGTAATGTCAGGTCCAACGATCTTGCGGATCTGCCGGGCCGTTTCGATGCCATCCATATCGGGCATCTTCCAATCGACCAGGACCAGGTCGTAATCATTGTCAGCTTTGTGGTGCTGCTCTACCTGGCTGACAGCAGCCGCGCCGCAGTCGACCCATTCGGCATTGAATCCCGCCTCATTCAAGACAATTTTCGTGTGCTGGCAGACGATGACATCATCATCGACGATAAGGGTTTTTAATTTTTCTCCACCGGCCACAGGCAGGAGCATGTTCCAGCGTACGGACTGTTCCGGCAAGCCCAAAGCCAGTTCCACTTTGAAATCCGTCCCCATATTCTTGATGGAATGGACATCGATAGTTCCATCCATCAGTTCGACGAGATGCTTGCTGATGGCCAGTCCTAACCCCGTGCCGCCGTACGTAGACGTCGTACCCGTTTCTTCCTGAGAAAACGTATCGAATATATGGGGCAGGAATGTCGCATCGATTCCCCGGCCCGTGTCGGCAATGGTAAACCGCAGTCTGGCATTAGTCTGGTCATGGAATATCTGTTCGATCATCAAATGGATTTTGCCGCCTTTTGGCGTGAATTTGACAGCATTCCCCAGGATATTGAGGAGAATCTGCTGCAATTTCGTCTCATCGCCCAAATACCGTTCTTCCACAAATCCATTGATGACACATTCGTACTCGATACCGCTTTCACGACATTGAGGATGGATGATGGCATTGATATTATCGATTAACTGATGGAAATTGAATTCCGCCTGCTTCAGCAGCATCTTACCCGATTCGATGCGGCTCATGTCCAATATATCATTGATCAGTGACAACAGGAACCGTGCCGAAATGCCAATCTTCTTCAAACGGTCCTCCGTCACTAATGAAATCCCTTTATCCTGCAGAGCTATCGTATCGAGGCCGATGATGGCATTCATAGGCGTCCGGATTTCGTGGCTCATGCGCGACAGGAACTCCGACTTGGCGATGCTGGCCTGCCGGGCCATGTCCAAAGCCGACCGCAGCCGTTCTTCCTGCTGCATCTGCTTGTGCTGCATGCTCGTGAAATCTGTTCGGATGAGCGTCAGCAACTTGCTTTCCTTATCGATATAGGAATAATCGAGTTTCTTATTGAGGAGCTTTCCGCCTTCATTGACCATGAACGATCCCGTATATATCTCTTGCTGGTCCAGGGCTTTGAGGACATTGGACAGCGTCATGAATGCGATGCACGCTTCCCTTTCTTCCGGTACGACGTGCTTTTTTACGTATTCCCGCATAATGCCGTCGTAATCCTGGCCGCCGTGTACTTCTTTTACAGATTCGCTTTGCTGATTGATGCTGACTAGTTCAATCGAATTATTGATTACATCGATACAGGAAATGAAATCATATTGCTTGATGAGCACGTCATTCATGATGATCTCGATATTTTTGATATTGTTGATATCGCTGACAGCATCGAAAGCGATGATATCTCCTGTCTCAGGATGCTTCGTCAAATGAAGGGAACAGCGGGCCCATGTAATGCCTCCCCCATCGGGGATAAATAAATAATCCTGTGTGACCACAGTCTGTCCCGATTCATACGTACGAATCAAGGCTTCGCGGGAAAAATTCTTCTCGAACAGCTCCCTGTCGCGGTGGCGCGGCATGACGACGAGCATTTTTTTCAGGACCGTGTCATAGGATAAGCCTTTGGCGTATTTGATAATGGGATCGACGCCGTTGATCATCTCCACCCGGTTCCGTGACACATTGGCCCGCATGATAGCGATATACGTATCCGACAAGGAATCCAGATACGACTGCGCTTCGGCATAGCACTGTTCCAAATAGCGTTCCTTTTGTTTCAGTTCATCGATATCGTTGAACACGACGTAGACATACTGTTTCTCATCAATGCTGAAATTCGTATAATACACACTGACCCATTTATATACGCCTGCTGCAGTCAAGATACGGTATACGGCATGGTGCGGCTTCCGGTCCCCCTTGTAGCTCTCTACTTCACCTCTCAGCCATTTTACATCGTCAGGGTGGACGACGTTGTTAAAAGCATCATTATCATAAATGGCGTGGATTTGTTCCTGTGTCCCACCGAGCATGAGGCAGAATTCATCTGAATAAAACTCCGGCCGCAGGACACCGTCTTCATCAAAGCGGTTCAACACGGAATTGGATGGGAGCTGGCTGATGGTTTCAATCAAGGAATCTTTAAAATACTGAACCTTTGCTTCGGCCTGTTTTTCCCTGTCGATATTGATGAATGAGGCATAACAGATGCGCAGTCCTGCTGCATCTTCTGTAGACATACGAGCGACCAGTCGGATCCAATGGATGTTCCCATCTTCTCCAACACAGCGATAGCTGGCATCGTACATATGATGCCCTGAATCTGCAAGCGTACGCTGCCATTCGTCATAAATAACGCTGCGATCCTCAGGCAGGATGCGCTCCAGCGCATCTCTACCTTTGAATCGATCCCAAAACGCCTTACTGCCACAATGTACACGATAATACTCGGCATTGGTGTAGATCAAATCGAACGAATTGCCCCGTATATGATAGATACCCAGGCCGACAGGCGAATCATCGAGAAGAGATTTATTTTCAGAGGATAGCCTCTCTGCTTCCTTTCTGGATTCCACCAATTCGGTGATATCCATGCCGATGATACGATAAATCCAGCCCTGGTCTGTCTCGTGATCAGCGTAGGCATCGAGTTGCAGCTCACAGGGAATGCCGCCGGCGCGCAAAGTCGCATAGGCAATGCGAAAATCCTGGCCACGCGAACCCTTATCGAGGAGAAGTTGTGCCAACATGTCTGCTGCCTCAGCACTGATATCCTGACGTATACGCCGCAATATCCCATTTGCATACGATCGATCTTCCGTTCCAAAAAAAGCACACATCTGTGGTGAAGGCTCAAATACGTACACCTCTGCGCCCTTCACGATACAGCTGCAAGTAAAACTTTTTATGACAATATGATCATCATTCATTTCCATCGGCATTATATCACCTTCACCAAATATACACTTCACCTATCCCGAAATAGGAAAAGACGAATCATTATTAAAAAACAAGTATATTTTATTATACCACATACTTAATTTACAAAATATACGATTTGTACTTATAGTAAGCAAAGTATTCGTAAAGTGAAGGCCTGTATTTCTCATTACCTGGGCACTACCTGATGCAGCGTCTGCATGAGCAGGTGGATGTCGATGGGTTTAGCCACATGAGCATTCATACCGACGTGCAGGGATTTTTCTATATCCGATGCAAAGGCATTGGCTGACATGGCAATGATGGGAATGGTCGAAGCATCGCTATGATTTGACTGGCGTATCTGCCTCGTCGCTTCGTAGCCATCCATTTCCGGCATGATGATATCCATGAGTATGACATCTATAGTCCCAGGCGGCATGCTTTCGAATTGGTGCAATGCCGCGGCCCCATTGTTGACCACCATGACGGTCGCACCAGCCGTCTCCAGTATCGTCTTGGCAATTTCCTGATTCATTTCGTTATCCTCAGCCAAAAGGATGCGCATGCCGTCGATCCGTTCCAGAGCAGTATCGGTCTGGATATCTGCTGTATCTTCTCTGACCGGCAGGTCATCGGTCCATTCGTTATGCAGCACGACCGTAAAGACCGACCCATTTCCCTTTTTACTTGCCACCTCAATAGTACCACCCATGAGATCCACGAGATTCTTGACGATAGACATCCCCAGACCGGTACCGCCGAATTTCTGGTGAATCGACGTATTTTCCTGTTCATAGGCATCGAAGATATGCGGCAGGAATTCCTCGCTCATACCGATTCCCGTATCAGCTACGCTGTAGGTCATGACCGCATTGTCCCCATGGATTTCCTGGCTGACTTTTACGGTAATGCTGCCGTCAGTCGGTGTAAATTTCAAGGCATTGGACATGAGATTCGTCAGGATTTGATTCGTCCGCATACGGTCTCCCATCAGACTGTCCCTGACCAGGGGGGAAACATCCATTTGGAAATCGATATGCTTATCCGCAGCCAAGGCTGAATAGACTATCTGCCAATCCTGGATCAGGCTGCTCACGCTGAACACTTCATGGACGAGCTCCAGCTTGCCGTTTTCAATAGTAGACAAATCCAGGACATCATTGACGATATGGAGCAGATTCAGCGCTGCAATGCGGCACTTTGCCAGGCTGGACGACTGAGTAGAAATATCCTGGGCGTGCTCCGCTATATGCAGATAGCCCAGTACGGCATTGAGCGGCGTCCTGATTTCATGGGACATGCGGGACGTAAAATAGCTTTTGGCATTGCTGGCCGCTTCTGCTTTGGCCGCCGCTAGTTCCAGTTCCTTGTTCTTGTTCCCCATGAGCCGCGTATACACGACGACGAGAATCGCCATGAGCGCCATGAGCAAAATGACGACGACGACAGAATAATGATTAGCACCGCGGTTCGCTTCCAACATGGCCGAAGTCTCCTGGTCGAGCCGTTTGGACAAATCGCCATTAAAAGCGATGACCATACGGCGAATCATATGCTTGCTTTCGGCATATTCCGGCCCGAACAAATAAGCCATGGCCCGGTTTCTCTTTTCAGCCGGCGCCATGGATTTTTCATAAGGGCTCAACAACGTATGCCGTACCTGGTCGGGCATCTGGTCTTCTGGTACGCCATAGCTTTCGGCTATCATTCTCATGCTCCACGTCTCGCCGGCAATCATATTGTCAGAATACGCCTTGGCCCGCATGACATGCGTTTTTTCCTCTGCCGTCAAATGCGTATGGAGCAGCTTTTCCAGCGCTTTATCACGTGTCCGGACAGATTCCACTTCGCGCCAATAATTCAGCATATGGGACATGTCGCCACTCGTAGCATAGGTCCATACTTCAGTCGTCAAATAATCGGAGGCGTTGCTCAATTCACTGATGCAGTTCTCCGCATAGCCCCGGTCATTTTCCAGCTTATCCAACTCTTCTGAGCGGTCCGCAACGAGCTTGAGGATAAACGTCATGCTCAGCAGGATTGCCAAGGCGATGGCAATGAGCAAAACTGAAAATACAGATATTGATTTTTCTGATTTAGATGTCATAAAAAAACGCATGGCATTTCTCCTGTATCATTGGACATTGAAATACGGCCGTGGCATCGGCAGAGCGCCTTTGCTGAAGAAATATTCCATGAAATATTGAGTGAGGTTCTTACCTTCAGGATGAAAAGCCTCCGTAAGGACATCACGACGACTTGCCAACGCTTTGTAGATACGGCTGGTAATGACGACATCGTAGGACTGCTCATCGACGAGAGACTTACCGTTTTCAAAGGTGATACCTTGTATGGTGCCGTCCTTGTGGACTATGGTAGTCATGCCGTCAAAAGCTGGATACTCCAATACGGGTTCGATACTGCCGGCCCGGAATGTCGTCGCATCGAGGATACAACCATCCATCAATCTCGCCATATCAGAGCCCGTCAATGTGCCTCGGTATACGGCATCGGGCCGAGTAATAGCCTGTATATCATGCACCATATAATCACCTTTATAAATGTCCGAAGGAGCTTCACTGATATCGATGACTGCACAATCAGCCCCAGTCTGCTGCCTCAGGACCTGTGCCACTACACTGGCCGCAGGAGAACAGAGAGATTCATCCAGGGTATGCCCGACCGCAATATTAGACTTACCGACCAGGACCGGATCAGTCACATGGAATAAACTATTGTTGACGATATGGATGAACTGGTCGTCATCTACGTCGTCCCGGATCAATGAAGTCAAAGCTTGCGAAGCCGTGGTAAATGTCTGAGAATTGAGCGTACGGATAAAGCATTTATCCGCTTCAATGAGAGGACGGACCCGTTCTAAATCCGATGAGACGGGAAGCCGTATATCCTTGTTATATGAAATCAGCCCCATACCGCTGGCATTCAGGGCCTGCTGAGCCCCTTCGCTGAGCATGACCGTCAATACTTGGGAAGCAGCCTGATACAAAGCACTGTCGTCCTCCATATGACGGGCCATGGCCAGACTGAATACAGGATAGGTATACAACCAATTGCTGTTTTCATCATCACCGAAGAAGGGCAGTGCGGCATAATGATTGGAACGGGACGCATCGAATAACTCATCGGACACCTTGCGGAACATGGCGGTCCGACCGTTGACCATCATGGAATCGACAGCTGCCGTATCAGAATCTAAGTCCTCCTGCGTCAAGATGCCCTGACTATGGAGCAGCCGAATACGGTCGGCAATCTGGCGCAGCACCTCCGGCCGTACAGCCTGCGGAACACCGGCAGAAGAATACTGCAGCCACGATTTGCGTTCTCCCAGCTCCGTGAATATAGGCAAAGAAAATCCTTCAAACACCTGCACGGCAGTCCACGACTCCTTACAATCCATGGCACACACGGCGATGCCGTACTGATCGAGTTTCCTGCAAGCATCAAGGAAACTAGCCCGGTCCACGGGAAGCGGCACATCATACTGTTCGAATACATCGATATTGGCTACGAGACCGTCCACCACGCCCGGTGCCGGCAGCCAGTACAAATTATTCCCTCGTGTATAGGGTGACAAATATTGCGGCTTGAACGTTTCAGCCAAAGGCTGTCGGCCCAATTCGGACAAATACGGCTCGAGCTGCGCCGTCGTATCACTCTCGAACCGGCGTATGGCAACGATATCAGGCATATCCTCATGACGTGCCTGATACAGGACCTGATTGACGACATTCCTGTTATTTTCCCATTTGATGTACACATCAGGACAATGATTTTCCACATAAGCCCGCCACTGCGGATAGCTGCTGTCATTGATCATCGAAACCCGAATGATGATCCGCCCATCGTCCGTATAATGGGACTGTGTCTTCGTCAAGCCGCTGCACCCCGTCAATACCAGCCAACATATGCAAATAATAATCCCGATACCCAACCATCGTTTCATAACTACTGCTCCTATATAATAAATTCCATGTAAATTTTTATTTCTATATTATTAATTATACAACATATATGTATTTAAAAAAACAAAAACATCATAGATATTTTAAAGCAGTGCCTGTGGGCGCTATCGTGATTTGCCCTGTCCCCTATTCTATTCTTCTGCCACATCAAAAAGCTGCCATATGACATGGTATCGTACCACAGCATATGGCAGCGCTTATCTTTACAGCTATATAAATCAATAAATCGTCACTCTGTCCCGTCCCTGGGCCTTGGACTGATATAGAGCCTCATCGGCACCGCGAGTCAATTCCGTAAACGTCATGCCCCTATGGAACCGCTGTACGCCTACGCTGATGGTCATCGAGCCGTATGGTCTGTCCTTGGCCTGACGCACCCGTTCCAACAGGCTGTTCAATCGTTCTTCTGCCGTACTGCTTTTGATGACGCCGATGAATTCATCGCCGCCCCAGCGGGCTACGAGCACGTCTGAACCCATTGTATCCCGCAGCAGCGTCGTCAGGTCCTGCAAAGCTATATCGCCATTATTGTGGCCATACGTATCATTAATCGTCTTGAAATGGTCGATATCTAGTAAGAACAAGGCATAATCATCCTCGTAGGCCATTTTCTGTGTCTGGAACACATCGAGGAAATAGCGGCGGTTCGAAATCCCCGTGAGCTCATCGATATTGGCCACGCGCATGACATGTTCAATGACATATTTCGATATGAGTACAATCAACAAGAAGGATATGACGGCAATACAGACGATGATCAACGTCAATTGGCGTGATTCCGTATAGATTTCCGTAGCAGGCGCACAAATGAATAGCTTCATGCCATTTTCCAGGCGCGTGCTGGCAAAACTCTTGCCCACGCCTTGATACGTATAATTCCCTTGGACCGTACCATTGCTCTGCAGCGCTTTATCAAAATCGTAATGATGGCTGAACACGTCATAAATAGATGTATAGACAGGATAATCTTTGTGTTCCATGATTTTATCTTCATACGTCAGGAACGCATACCCAGAAGAATAAACTGAAATATTCTGGATCATTTTCTGGATATAGCGATAATCGATATCCATGCCGATGACACCTACATTGATGCCATTGATATAAATCGGTATAACATACGACACCATATAAACATTGATATTTTTATTCTCATAGGGCAAGAGCCAAACAGGCCGATGCTCCCGCACAGGAATATAAAACCAACCAACATGCTCATCATCCGATGGATCAAACTGGCTCAAATCGGTCGGCGTTTCCATCATGAAAAAGCCATTCTTGGGATTGCGTACGAGAAATGCTCCAGACGTCGTCCTGGCAATCTCTGGATTAAAGCGAATATACACGGCCATACAACCAGGCGTATTCTCCGCCATGACGCGCATGATACCAGTCATATGCTCTGTATAATTGTCTACATAAGCATCACTATGTTGGAATTGATTCAAATCCTGCAAGCCCGCCACAGACTGATTCTTTAATATCTCCACAGACCGTTCCATACTGGAAATCGTATGATTAAGCTTTGTAGCCGTCAATTCACAGCGCAACTCCAGCGTCGTTTCGGCTGCATCTCCTATGATGTGATTGGCCGTCAATATGCTGACACTCCCTACGGCCAAAATCGCCGCAGCCGTACACAGCAAAATACAAAGCACCATCCGCATCTTGAATGCATTCACCATAACTGTCATCCTCTAATCTAAAATAGTATGATATCTATAATGTTAATATTTATATTATTATCTCATAAATAAAACACGTAAATCAATATCAAAAATTCAAATCAGAAGAAAACAAGTAGAACATCTTACTCGCGTTTTCTGGATTTCCAGGCCCTACCACTCGTTCGTAGACTGAAGGTGGTCCGGGCATACCTCATTCAGGCCAATGAATGAAGAAAAAATCCATGCCAACACTAAAAGCCGCTAGTCAGCAACCCGCTGACAACGACACATCACCTGGCCACGTCACGGCCCACGAGCACCACCGTAGCCTCGTTCCTCGGCAGCTCCCTCCAAAGGGAGCCAAGGGCCTTCACACTGGCTGAATCACGTTACCACCTATAAGCTACTTGCCAATGTTTGCCACATTTCAACTCGCCAACGCCTCGGCTCCCTCTGGAGGGAGCTGGCTGCGAACATCTTTTCGTTCGCAGACTGAAGGTGGTCCGGGCATACCTCATTCAGGCCGATGAAAGCAGAAAAAATCCGCGTCAACACTAAAAGCCGTCAGTCAGCATCTTGCTGACAACACCACATCACCCGACCACGTCACGGCCCACGAGCACCACCGTAGCCTCGTTCCTCGGCAGCTCCCTCCAAAGGGAGCCAAGGGCCTTCACACTGGCTGAATCACGTTACCGCCCATAAGCTATTTGCTAATGTTTGCCACATTTCAACTCGCCAACGCCTCGGCTCCCTCTGGAGGGAGCTGGCTACGAACATCTTTTCGTTCGCAGACTGAAGGTGGTTCGGGCATACCTCATTCAGGCCGATGAAAGCAGAAAAAATCCGTGTCAACACTAAAAGCCGCCAGTCAGCATCTTGCTGACAACACCACATCACCCGACCACGTCACGGCCCACGAGCACCACCGTAGCCTCGTTCCTCGGCAGCTCCCTCCAAAGGGAGCCAAGGGCCTTCACACTGGCTGAATCACATTACCACCTATAAGCTACTTGCCAATGTTTGCCACATTTCAGCCCGCCAACGCCT
>Ga0183098_10314_pt1 | contig 124847 bp, 113 predicted proteins | sample BioMet9_FD_128884 | JGI IMG/M metagenome (GOLD analysis project Ga0183098, IMG submission 128884) | Microbial communities from bioreactor (seeded with sewage sludge) at Lawrence Berkeley National Lab, California, USA - Biofuel... | ecosystem: Engineered > Bioreactor > Anaerobic > Unclassified ...
GCGACCTGATCCGGGGTGAATGCCTTCTTGGCCATAAAGAAAACCTCCGTTGCCTTAATGGTAATCGGAGGTCATCAATCAGCCTAGGGCTTTTTTATTAACTGTCCGAATTACAGGGTCCAGTTTAAAAGGTTCGCTTTTTTCTTTGGGTTTTACGCTTTTTCGTTATACACTATCCCCGCTTCCCTTACTGGGGGCATGGATCTGGGGCCGTTCTGGTTTTGACGGAGAATGACTTGGTAGTGGCTGCAGTGGAGTGGTGATCTTTAACACCAAAAACAAATAACTGATAACAGTTATATGAGAAACGCCTCGCGCGTTTCGTATGCCCGCGCCTAATCTTCGGATCTAGGCAACCTTATTGGTCCCCTGCTTTGCAGGGCCGGCACGCTCTCTGCGGTTTCCTCGCTTCACGCGCACTTTGAGTGTCATAACAAGGCGATAAGCTTGGGCCGATGACTATAGGCTCAGGACGAATAACGCGCTAGTCTCGCCTTAAGGGCTCGGTACCATTCCTGCCTTAAGGCCAAACCTGATGGTGCCTAAACTGTAGGCGCTGCTATAGGGTCTTCTTCGGACCGGGGTTCAATTCCCCGCGACTCCACCATTGAACACAAAAAGCCTCGGCTATGCCGGGGCTTTTGTTGTACTTGCTCTTGTTAGTGACGGCCTCGTTACTGGGGTGAGCCAAAGGCCAGGATTGATTTGGAAGACCCTGAATGAAGAGAGACTACTTCGTTGGCCCCCAAATCTTTTTGAACCTTAGTTTTTCCTTGGTTTAGTTTGGAGCAGTAGGAGCGTTTCCAAGGCGAGCCCGACTGCCTCAAAGATGGCGTAAGCGATGATCCACCCTGCCGTCATGCCCATCGCTAAGAAAGCCTCGCCCGATAGAACAAACGCAAGCCCGAGGATGAGCGGGATGATACTCTTCCAATCCCAAGCCATCTGTATGTCGGCCTTCTTACCGAAGGGGAACACGGCAAGGAAAATGGCAACCTCTGCAATCGCGGGGATGTAGACAATCCAAGGATCAGAATCCGGGGCGGACGCGTATCGCGAAAATAGGAGCACGTAGCAGAAAAGGATTGCCAATCCGCCCATAATGAGCAACTCATGATTACCGACCGTTTTGTAACGCTCGTTGTAGAACTTCCCGTGGTAGAAGTCCCGGAAGGATACGTAACTCGCGCCAAAGACGATGAGCCCAGCGAAAGCCAAGACGGTGGAAACGGCGAAGAAAGTCCAATAGACCCCGCTATGAAAGGGCACGCCGGTGATGAGAAAGGCGAAAACGGCGGCGAGGCCGACCAAGGTTCCCCCGATAAAAGCCTCGACCCTTAAGCGGCTGATGCGAGAACCATCCGTTTTATCTGCTTCGGTAAGAGTCTCCGCTTTTGGAGTTCTCGAGAAAAGAACCGCGATGTCCACCTGAAGCGCATTGGCTAGATCCGGGATGATTGAGGCGTCGGGGTAACCCGCGCCGGTCTCCCAGCGGCTGACCGTTTGGTCGGAGACGTTTAGCTTCTCTGCCAGTTCGGTCTGGGTCATCCGAAGGGCCTTTCTTCTTTCAGCGATGATGGTCGACATATCTTGATTTGCCATGTTGTGGCCTCCTGTGAATGAACCCATTTTTGGCTTCTACATCAAGGAAAAGAATACCATTTATTAGGTTTTCGCCCACAAAAAACGAGATTCGCAAAACAAACGGCTTTTCTTTCAAACGTGCAGAAGACTTGCCATAGAGAAAGCTGAACCCGGATGCCTGCGGACCCGTTTTTAATTTTGAGAAGACGAGTCTTTTGCTTTTCTGCTTTAATAAGGCAATAGGACCATTTTTAAACAGTCATTAGTTTCAAAAGACGGAGAGTCGTTCTTATTTTGCCCGCCAGAATTTTGCCTCGAAAAAAATCAGTTTCTAAAAGCTGTCAAGAAAAATCGGCGGTTTTTATATGTATGCGTATGGGGGTATGCGTGATACGCATACATATACTTGTATCAGTGATACAAGATATGTATTAGATCAAAAATCCGGGTTTACCATTTTGGTGCTGATATTGGCTTAAATCTCTGGGTGCGGATCAATAAAAACCGCTACAGGGGTCAAACCAAAAGGAGGCACCCATGAAGCCATTCCGAATCGTCGTTTATCTTTTTAAGATCCTAATTGGCATAATTCGATGGAGCTTCAAAATCGTTTTCTTCCCGCTGAAGCTTTTAATCAAAATCTTTAAAGATACTGAAAAGAAAGACTATTCCCACTTTGCTGAGAAGCCTCGTCTCTCCTGGGGCGGATCCAAACTACCAGATAACACAGATAAACTTCTTAATCACGGTTGGAGCAAGCATGAGCCAATACTTCAAAGTCCAAAAAGGAAACTTTTTCATAGTCCTTCCACCGATCAATGGGTAGGCGCGGATTACTTAGACAAAACTTGTAAACCTGAGGAGGTTGATCATTATCATTGGTATAATTGGTGGTGGCCCTTCCGCCGTCACAAAATGGAGGACGTTGAGCCTTTGTATATCAACGGTCACGGAAAATTGACTAAACAAGGTGCACCTTCATCGCACATATTCCCTTTTAAAGGAAAGGACAAAAAACATGAAAAATAAATGGCCGATTGAGAAAATGCATGATGCTTATATCCAAACCGTTAAGTTCGGCATCGAGCCTAAGAACGGAAAAGAAGGCTTTCAGGATATCTTGATCGTCTTCGCCCCATTCGGAGGAACCGCCCCCTATCCTTTGGCGGCTGCTCTTTTCCATAACTGCTCGTCTGTGCTAGTTGACCGGAAACCTCTAAATAAGCACCACGGAGATTACTGCCATGCTGAGTTCGATACCGCTGAGGTCTATGATGGTCACGCCGTCTTCTCCTTTAATTCGGTCCAGCTCTACGAGATCTCCTTTGACTACACCCGGTTCAAATTCTTCCCATTGGATTAACTATGAAAAAACAAAAACACTTTAACTATGATCACGCCACTCTAGGCTTCGCCGGTAACGGCAAGCCAGGGCAATTGGTGTACACCCTCGATGAGAGCGAAGACCCGGAATGCCCTTCTTGCGTCGCTTTGATTTTCGCTGGCGTAGCGAATTTGCAGCTTCCGAAGAAAGCCACTCTCGAAGACCTTAGCCAATCCCAATACGAAGAGGATGACTACGCAAACGGCCATGTTTCCTTTTTAACGGATTCCGGTCGTGGCGGGAAGGTCACGTTCGATTATTCTACCTTTCAGGAAATCGCCCTTTGCGATCATGACGGCAAGGATCCTCTCCCGAAAGAACCTTGCCCCTCTCTTCAGGATTCCGATTTTGACGGGAAGGTTCTCTTATACTTCGACGAGGTTTACGAGGACTGCGGAATCATGGTGATCCAAGACCCCAAGTCCCATGCGCTTCAAGCCTTTGCCCTCTATCAGTCCTCTTCCAGCGAAACCCCCGCTCTTCCAAAAGGGGAAGACGCTCCCTTCATTGAGGAGCGACCGATCCTCTCCTCCAAGATTCAAAAGAATCGGGTCGTTTTGACCCTGAACCGCCAAGGCACGATTGCCATCTTGACCATCGAATTTGATCGGGCCCGCTTCTTTAATATCTAAAGCCAGACGAACATCTCTCATAAAAAAACAGGGCAAGAAATCCTGCCCTGTTTTCGTTATCTATCAAATCAAAGCGTTTCTTGGTTCGTATAATCGCGAGCCACCACGGGGAGAGAATCTCCCGTGTTGAAACGGCAATAGAGAGTAGCACCATCAAGTCGAGAAACGGCGGTGGTGTAGGTCTCGGGCGAGAAGGCGATGAAGCCTTGGCCTTGCTTATACTTGGCCGCTTCGGTGGCACAATCACCCTTCAAGGTGACCGTGATATGGTGGGCATCGACGAAGTTCACCGCGGTAACGGTCTTTCCCACTAAGCCTTTAGTAACCCCAACGTTTTTGATATCGATGCTCGATTTAAAATCGGCGTGGAAGATCGCCTTCGTATCTTCACTGGCCGCATATTCCAAAATATACACGGGAACAATCACTTCTGTTGAGCCCGTCGGCACGACGGTAATGTAGCTCATTTCGGGAGCGCTGAAAGCTTCCTCGGCTTTGATTTCGTCCCCAGCGCAAGAAGCCAGCGCGCTGACCAGCAAAAGACCAAAAGACGTCGCAACCATAAGAGACTTTTTCATAAAAACCTCCATAGGGAATCCTTTCTTAATAATATGAAGGAAAAAAGGCGAAATTGAAATAAGAAAAAAATAAAGGCCCGATTGGCCAATGCAATTACAAAATTCGTAATAGTGATTTTCATTATCGGCGATGAGCCGAGTCAGCGATTTGGATTATCCAGGACGTAATAACGGTCGTCTTCCTTCGTGCCATAACGGGTTTCATAGATATCGTTACCGACATAAGAGAACCCACATTTCAAGATCACACGTTCACTCCGTTTGTTTCGAGTGAAGTGCGCAATGGTTAAAAAATCGAGATGAAGGTCGTTGAAGCAATAGGCGATGACCGCCTTAACCGCTTCAGTCATGAGTCCTTTGCCCCAATAGGCTTTGCTCAAAACGTAACCGATCTCCCGTCCTCGAAGGTTTTCATATTTGGCGGGGAGGGTGCAGTGGTATTCCTCGATTCCGAGCGATCCAATGACTCGCTTCGTGGCTTTATCGACTAGAGCGAAAGTTTTCTTTTCGGCAATGAAATGCTCGAGGATTTTTAAACTCTCTTCCTTATTTTTATGATGGTTCCAGCCCGCCCATTCCCCAACATCTGGAACCGAGGCATAAGCATAAAAATCGTCGAGGTCGCTTAGCACAAAAGGCCGGAGTTCAAGCCGTTCCGTTTGAAGATGAGCTTTCGATAGATCAATGTCGGCATTCATGCTTCTAACGTTAAACCTCGACGAAAAATTAACAAGCCAGCACTTAATTAAGTGAAGGAGATCCAGCAATGAATTTAAGGAAAAAGTCGACCGGGGTTTTGCTTGGGCTAATGGGGGCGCTTTTACTCGCCGGCTGTGGATCGACTTCTCATTCAGCGACTTCTAATGTCGTCTCGGCGTCTTCCGTTTCAGGCAAAGACGCTTGGCAAATCTGGACGCCCTATAACGGGACAAAAACAATCTATCTCGACCAGGGACTTAAAAACATCAGCGAATCCACGATCTATGCCGCCTGTGGTTTTGGCGATAGTGATATCTCCTTAGGTCTTTATGCTTCTCAAGATTATCGCCTTCAGAGTGTCTATCACTATGAAGAATCTCAAGGCACCTTGAAGCTCTACGCGATGAGCCAGAGCCAATACAAGACGAGTTATCTTTCCATTAAAGTCGGGACGGCGGATATTCCGGTCCTAAAGAATGAAGCGGTGGACTTCAAGTGGGTCTTAATGTACTTAGGGCAATACGGCTTAGTCGATGACTGCATGCGTTATGGTCTTTATACGGACGATCTCTATCTTCATTCATATGCGGGGGATTTACCGACGAGTTCGCTTCAACTTTACTATGCGTCGGTCCCCTTTTATTCCTATTGGACTTTCTTATTCGTCTCGGAAACGCTCCAGTCGAAACTCAAAGTGAGTTTCCCTGATCAAAACGACGTCGCGAACTTTACTTCTTGGGAAGACATCATCAAGAGCAAAGATGCTTCTTGGCTCCAAAATAAGACCATCTCTGGCGTTTATACAGAACCGACTTACTCCAGTTCATTGGCCTTTAGTAGTATCGTTTCTCATACCCCTTATTTGCTCTATTTGCAGTTAGCCTAAATGTTAGCGGTTCTTCATTACCTCGTAGACTAGAGTGATGATAGGCATCCTTTTAGGATGTCCTTTGAGGTAAAATGTAAATCACATGAAGGCGCCGCAGGGGAGAAAGAAAACGTGGCTGGCTTTCCTTTTTTCGTGGATCTTTTTGATCTTCGTTGGCGTCACGGTCGGTTCGGCTCTAGCGGTTAATGTGAATTATGCCTCCTTTCAAAATAGCGGGGTTACGGTCGAAAATGGCGTACTGGATTTAAGCGAGGCCGCGAGCAAAGAAGATCCTTTCTATTACGGAATTCTGGGCGATGTTGATTTCTATTGGAAGCGGTGGATTGTCACGGATAATGACACCCAATCTCCCGATAGCCAAATTAAGCTTCCCTCGTATTGGAATGAATCGGGTTACTCAAAGGAAGGCTATGCCTCCTATGCTTTCACGATTACGGGTGTTCCAGCCCATGGTTCGATTGGGCTTTCCTTCTCAGAGGTTCCGATGGCGGTTCGTATCTTCTACAGGTGCGAAAACGATGCCACGTATACCTTGCTTGGTACTTCGGGCACCATGAGCAAAACGGCTTGGAACGACCCGATGCCCCGATTTGATAATGCCTTTTTTCGGTCGAGCGGCGGCTCGATTCGTGTCGTTTATGAAATTGGCTATACCCCTTTCGGTGGGATGAGCAACGCTCCTTATGTTGGAAACCCCGCGAATCGATTGAGCCGGGATGGTACCAACATTTCTATTGGAATGGGAGTCGGCCTGATTTTCTCGAACCTCATCTTCTCCTTTTTGCTTCTTCTATCGCATTCCAAACGGCGGGGATCTTCCGGCTTCTTTGTCGTGGCTGCTTTCATGGCGCTTTTCTATTTATTCTCCCCCGATGTCACAACTTGGCTTCTTTGGTTTCACTGGGTTGTGGTCCCGATGTTCGTGTCGAATATGGCCTTGCTCGGTATTGGCCTACTCACAATTGGAGCCTTCGCGTTCCTGGTCTATCGGCGTCACCTCGTGCTATGGCATTACTTTGATATTCCGATTATAGCCGGGTCTTCTTTGACCTCGGTTCTTTTGATGATCTTCCTTTGGAATACTCCTTTGGCTTTTATAGCCATTTTCCCTTGGGTTTTATTCCTTTCCTATTTGATCTTCCGTATTTTTTCGGAACGGGATTGGGAAGGCCGACTCTTCTTCTATGGCCTCGCTTTCTGTCTTTATGCGGGTCTTTTTAGTCTGGTGATTCTCGATATTGGGGATACTTTGATTTATGGAATTTACGGGTTCTACTCGATCTTCCTTTCCGTCATCATCGTCGTGATGAACATCCTTTATTTCTTCGCTCTCTATCGGGTCAGCCGCTCGGCGAAACTCGCGGACACGAACAAGCAAAAATTCCTCGATGCTCAATCGCAGTCCTTGGTTCATCAAGCGACGCCCCAATTCCTTTTCAGATCCTTAAGTTTTCTCCAAGATCGCTATCACGCCTCCCTCGCTTTAGGTGACGAGGCCTTTGGCGCTCTCTCCAAAACCTTACGGGCCAATATCGACGCTACGGCGAAACCGATCGTTCCGTTCGCCGAAGAACTCGACGCGATTACGCACTACGTTGACTTCGTTTCCTTGAAACCCGATTTTGCGGTTGATGTTCTTTATGATATTTCGTTCGAGTCGTTCTCGGTTCCCCCATTAGCCATTCAAAACTATGTCGAATCGGCAATCAAACGGGCCAAACCCAAAAACAAGAAAGCCTATGTCATCGTGGGCTGTTCATTGCTTGAGGATCAGATTCTTCTTACCATCAAAGATAACGGAAATGGTTTTAATCCGGCTGACTCTGAGGATGAAACCGTCCAGACTTTGGCCATTCCTGAATACCGGCTGCAACAAGCTCTTCATGCCCATGTCGAAATTCTCTCGAAACCGAAAGGCGATACTGCCATTCAGATTTTGATTCCCGTTCCTGCTGATGGTTTAAAAAAGGAAGTAGCTCATGAATAAAGGCAAATTCTTTTCCAAAAAGAGCATCTTCTTCCTCGCGATCTATTTTCTCTATTTCGTAGTCTTTGTAGTGGGAAATCTCATTTTTGACCATAACTATGCCGCGGTTTATTCCTATCCGGTCGCGGTCCAAGGGGTTGCCGATTATTCTCAAGTTAATTTTCGCGGAAACGACCGCCCCGCTTTAAAAGGTCAGGCTCGCTTTTATCACAATCGGTGGGCGGGTCAAGAAAATGATGATTCGGATCCGGACGCCTATCTGGACTTTCCCGGCTACTGGTATTTACAAGGCTACGATATTAACAGCTACGGCTCCTATGGTTTCACGTTCACGGGACTTCACCCGGAGGATCGAATCACTTTCTATTGTTATGACCAATTGACCGCGTTTGATATTTATGTTCGCGAGGGCACTTCCGATTACACGTTGTTGTATCGCTCCGGCGAGTTAAACAAATCGAAACTGACAATCTCGGGCAATCATGGTTCATCTTTTCCTTTTCACGAGATGAAAACTACGACCTTGGATTTCATCATTGAATTTGGGTTTCGTGGCGCCGAAGGAGCGGGAAAATATTTTTGGATCGGTGGAGAAAGCGGGCCGCTTTCGGGTTCGTACACTGTCTTTATTGCCGGCATCGGTTTAGGTGGAGTCTTAGCCTTATTTGGTTTCGCCCTCATCTTCTTTTTCACGGGGCCGAACCGGAAAGAACGCTTGCCTTTCTTAATGCTCAGTGTGTCCTTCCTCTTACTTTATTTTGCGAGTGGCGATTTCCCTTGGTTTCAGGTCTTGGGACGCTGGGTCGCTCCCCCAGCTTTGATGAACGGGATTGCCATGCTCATCGTCATTCCTATTGTTTTCTATGCGTTTACCCCATTCTTTTATGAAGGCCAATATTTCAAGTTTACCAAGAAGAACTTCCCGATCATCCTAGGGACTTGGCTTCTTAATGCCGCCATTTGTGTTTTTGCTCCTTCTCCTTTTAACGCGTTAGGGCTCCTTTTGCCTTTAGGTTTAGGCGCTTACTTCATCGTTCGAGGGTTCAGGTGTTTCAAGAGAGGGCAGTCGTTATGGGGCATGGCCATATTGATGTGGCTCTTCATTACTTTACTAGGGGTTGCCGGTTTGGATTACTGCGGGGTCGTGGGTTGGGGTTGTTATGACTTTCCCTCGATCTTATTGACGATGACTGGGATCGTCCTCGACCTGGTTTATTTCTTTGATTTAAAGCGAACCGACAAGGTGGCGGTCTTATCGGAACGCGATGAAGCCCGTTATCTCGAAGCCAAACAAGAGGCGATGGTCCGTCAGGTTCAGCCTCATTTCCTATTCAACTCGTTGACCTTAGTTCAGAACCAATATCATAAGTCGATGCGGGAAGGCGATGATGCCCTCCGCCTCGTTTCGGAAAGCTTGGCCGCTTCGATTGCGGCCAGCCAAAAACCTTTGGTTCCTTTCGAGGATGAAATCGCGACCTTGCGGAACTACGCTGACTTGATGAATTTACGGAATGACACCAAGATTCCTCTCATTATTTCCACGGGCTTCACCGGATTCGAGATTCCTCCATTATCCTTGCAAACCTTCATCGAAAACGCTTTTAAATATGCGAAACTTACCGAAGTTCCTAATGGTCAAATCACCTTAAGTTCTCGCCGGGATGTGAACCGCGTTCTGATCAAGATTTCGGATAACGGGGTTGGCTTTGATACCACGGGGCCTGACCCGAAGATTCATACCGGAATTGAAAACGCCAAGTTCCGTTTGAGTTATACTTTAGGGGCAAACGTTATCATAGAAAGTGAGGTTAATAGGGGAACCGATGTTATTATCAGTGTTCCTTTAGGATCCTATGGAAAATAAAGTACTGAAGATTATCGTTGTCGATGATGAGATGGCCGCGCTCAATACTTTCTTGCTTAACATCGTGGACCGGCCGGATATCCAATATCAGATGTTCCGGGATAATCCTGAAGGGGCAATCGCTTACGCCAAAGACAATCAAATTGATGCAGCGTTCCTTGACATCGCGATGCCGAAGATGAATGGGGTCGATTTAGCGAAAGCCTTAATTAAAGATAATTCTACGATCACCATTTTCTTCATTACTTCCTATACCTTTGATGAAGAGGGGACCGCCCAAGCCTTAGGCAAGAACTTTGGTGGTTACTGCTATAAGCCTTATGAGCAAGGCGTGATTGTGAAGCAACTTGACCGTTTGATTCGGCAACGCCATCAAAACGCGGCCCGGACTGTCCGGATCAGAACTTTCGATGCCTTTGACATTTTCGTTGATGGCGAGCCGATCGATTTTCGAAGCAAGAAGAGCAAAGAGCTCTTGGCCTTTGCCGTTAACAAGAATGGGGCCTATGCGACAATGGGGGAGGCGGTTGAGGCTCTCTGGCCCGATAAAGATAGTGAGATCGGGAAGATTTCTTATCGAGACTCGGTGTGGAAACTGAAACGGACCCTCAACGAGAACGGACTTGATAACTTGATTGAGTTCCAACGGGGCCGCTTCCGAATCAACAAGGAAGCCGCGACTTGCGACCTCTGGGAAGTTTATGACGGAACTAGCGAGCTTACTTCGATCGTCTCCTACCTTCCGACCTATGAATGGGCAATCGATTATGAGGCGACCATAATGGACTTGCTAGAAAAGAAACTGAAGCTCACCGTGAAGAAGATCTAATCCTCAGGCTATGGAACGCCGACAGGAAAAAGAGGAAAATAGTAACTATGGAAATGAAACGCAAAGTCATCTGCACCTCAACGGGATGCATTGAGTACGCCCCCGAACGTTATCGCAAGCTCGGGATTGGAATTATCCGAGTCCATTTCTTCTTCAAAGGCAAAGAGTACCTCGAAGGGCTCGACCTCGATCCGGTCTCCGTCTACAAACAGATGGAAAACGTGAAAGACACCAAGAACAACCTTCCTCACACCGCGATTCCAACCTATGACGAAGTGGCGAGCCAATTCAAACAAGCGATCGATGAAGGCTATCAAGAAGTGATCGTGATTGCTCTTTCTTCGTATCTCGGCGGGACCTGGAACTTCATCCGTCTCGTCGCCAAAGACTTCCAAAGCAAGATCAAGATCTATGTGATCGATGCGAGAATCACTTGCTTCCCCGAAGGCTATCTCGCGGTCAAAGCCCAAGAATGGGTCAATGCCGGTATGCCGACGGAGCAGATTCTTAAAGAGATCGAATGGATCAAAGCCCATCAGGAATTCATCGGGATCGATGGCAAACTCGATTACCTCATTTATAACGGCCGCTTAAAAGGCGGAAAAGCCTACCTCGGCAAGATGATGTCGATTTGCCCGGTCATCCATTTTTCCCGCGAAGGCGAAATTGTCCCGATCAGCAATGTGATTGGACAAACTGGGGCCCTCAAAAAGACCTGCCAGTATTTGTTGAAGCTCATTGGCAACCGCGATCCGAAGGATTACATCCTCTATCACGTTTATACCGGAACTTCGCCATTAGATAAACTCAAGGTCATCGAGCAACGCTTCGGGATCAAGACTAACCATGAAGACGTCATTATGTCGCCGGTCTCCGGCTGCCATAATGGTCCGTGGCTCGCTGGATATTGCCTCGACTTCATCCGGAGACCGGACGAACCGCTCGAGTAAAGTCCAAAACAAAAAGGGAACGCGAATTCGCATCCACGTTCCCTTTCTTTTTACATCTTAATCAGTTCGTAGGATCGGGTGCCTAATCCGATTTCTTCGGCATGGATGAGGGCGGAGTCATCATTGACTTCGGGGTCGTTATCTTTAAAGGGATCGCCCGTGCTCTTGAAGCCAGGCTTCCGTTGCTGTTCTCCTAATTGCGAATTAGCGAAAGCTTCTTCGTGACTGCAAAGGTCAACGCAGGCTTGGTCGAGTGCGACCGGATCAAAGGAGCAAAGCATTCCGACATCGGGAAGAATCGGGGCGTCATTATTGGGTCCACAGTCGCAACGAGGCGAGACGTCCATGATGAGACTGACGTGGAAAGTCGGCCGGTTCTGGCAAACCGCCTTGGCGTATTCCGCCATCCGCTTGCCTAAGAGTTCGTTCGCATTGAAATTGATCGCGGCGATCGCATCGAAGTTGCAGGCGCCGATGCAGCGTCCGCAGCCCTTACAAAGCGCCTCATCGATTAAGGCTTTCTTGTTGGGATAAGTGATCGCGTTAGACCCGCAGACTTTGGCACAACTCCGACAGCCCTTGCATTTGGCTTGGTCAACCCGGGGGGTGCCGCTGCAGTGCTGTTCCATTTTGCCAGCGCGGGAGCCGCAACCCATCCCGATGTTTTTGATCGCACCGCCAAAGCCCATCTCTTCATGGCCTTTGAAATGCGATAACGAAATAAAGACATCGGCATCCATGATGGCTTTGCCAATGTGAGCGGCCTTCACATAGGTGCCCCCTTCAACCGGGACATCCTCTTCATCGGTTCCTTTTAAACCATCCCCGATGATGATTTGGCAACCGGTCGTGGTGGGATTGAAGCCATTCACGTTCGCGCAATCGAGATGTTCCAGAGCGTTCTTACGCGAACCCGGATAAAGCGTATTGCAATCGGTGAGGAAGGGTTTACCGCCGCATTGTTTCACCAAATCAGCGACCGCTTTCGCGTAGTTCGGGCGGAGGTAGGAGAGATTTCCCATCTCGCCAAAATGCATTTTGATCGCGACGAATTTGCCGTCCAAATCCATCGTCTTAAAACCCGCTTTGATCATCAAGCGTTGGAGCTTGCCCGTTAAGGGTTCGAAGCCCACGGTGCGGAAATCAGTGAAATAGACTTTGCTTTTTTCCATAACGAAACCTCGTTCTCTATTTTAAACGGAACAGAGTTACTTCTTTAGTGAAAAATGAATTCGTTCGGAGACATCGTCTCTTTTTTGGAAGCCGCCCGCTTCAATCATCTTGATGGAGGCTTGGTTCTCGGGGAAAGACTCAACCCGGATCTCCGTGAGTCCAAGGACGTTAAAGGCATAATCGAGGATAGCGTGGAGTGATTCTTTGCCATAGCCCTGACCTTGAGCCTCCTTGAAAAGACGAAGGCCAATCTCGGCGGATCCATCATTTTGGAAGTCGTATAACTCGAGGGCACCGAGTAAGCGTTCGTCGCTCTTGCGCTTCACCATGTAGGTCCAGCAGCCTTTTGCCTGATAGTCGTGGAGGATATCGCGATAAAAGAAGTCCGGATTCACCTCTTCGCCAGGTTGGAGATCTTGATGAAAATCGTAACCCCAATACTTATTGATTTCGGGGTCGGAGACCAAATCGAAATAAGCTGCCTTATCGCTTTCGGCCATTGGGGCGAAAAGCAGGCGCTTAGAAGAGAACAGGGTCGGGGCCTTCACTAAATCAATCGGATTGTTGACTTCAAAGAAACGTTTGGCCAGAAGCTCAATCGGATGGAGTTGTTCCTTCGCGGAACGGAGCCCTTCATTTCCATCGTCTTCCTCGCGGTTCACGTAGAGAGCGTCACCTCCAAAGGTCTTGAGGTAATCGCTGGTGAGAGCTTGGTAAATCCCATCATACTCACGCAGGGCTTTTTCGATATGCTGATAGATCGTGTCACCTTGGCGTTCTCCCATCCCGAATCCGATGATTTTGCCATCGAGTTCGTAATATCCCATCTGGGCCTTGATGCAGCAGAAGTGATGAATCATTTCTTTGGTCAGGCTGATTTCTTCTAAGGAGATATCGCGGCCAGCATTCTCAGCGACATAGGTATCAAGAAACGCCTCGAGCCGCGGTTCGTCTTCTTTGGTTCCAATTTTGAAAATAGCGGTGGGGTGCATCCGTTTAAAGCGGTTCGCGTTATGACGTTTTGACTCGTAACGCTTGCCTGGGAAGTCTCGAAGATCGGATAAGTTATAAAGATAATCGGACCAAGCGGGATTTTGCTGAATCTCATGATGCGGGTAACGGGCTGCCAAGAAATTGGCTTGGTCTTCGCTTAAAGCATAGAAGGCTAATTTCTTCTGGGTCTTGAGGCAATAAGCTTCGGCTTCGGTTAAAGCAGCTTCGATATTTTCGCCTAAAGGGAACAAGAAGGCCGATTCATTCGGGGCGTAATCCTTTTTGATGAGCAAGGTATCCGCGACGATCGCGTACTCGCTCGGGTATTCGTTCCGCCACATGAAGATGTTGCCGGGGGTGAGGTCGCAATAACGGCCTTTCGCATAATGAAGATAGGGGACGATCTCTTGCAGACTTTCGTAAGCGAGTTTTTTGAATTCCATCATGATGTAATTATCTAATTATAAGGCGAATTCGCCAGCGATTTGCTTTGGGCATAAAAAAGCCGCACGGACATTAGGGGGAACGTCAGGTGCGGTTTTCAATGATTTTGGGGGAGCCCGCATGGGGCTATCAGAATCATCGCTGGTCCCTTCGTCCGAAATCCGAAGATCTCGATTCGTGGGACAGCAACATATTACAAAGGGCTCGAGCGTTTTTTAATGGGGAATCGTAGGAAAGCGGTTACACCAAAAAGCATGGGTCGACTATATTTTTTTCTAGTCCCCCTTTGGGAATGCTAAAATACACCCGATGATTAAAATCGTTATTGCGGATGATGAATCCGACGCGATGAATCGACTTTCTTCGCTTCTCAAAAACTTCAAAGACGATTTCGAAGTCGTCGGAGCTTTTGCCAATGGCTACGACGCCCTCGAAGGTGTCCTTTCGCTCGCTCCCGATCTTCTCATCACCGATATCAAAATGCCCTTCATCGACGGAATCGAAGTCATCAAGCGTTCCAAAGTCGAACTTCCGTTGCTCCAATCGATCATCATCACTGGCTACGATTCCTTCGACTTTGCCAAACAGGCGATTGATTTAGGGGTTGTTGGATATATTTCAAAACCGATTACCCAAGAAGAACTCGGGACCGTCCTCGCCAAAGCCAAGACGTCGATCTCCCGGCAACTCGAAATCGACACCAACCTTTCGACCCTTCAGGAAAAAGAACAGACCGAGCTTCGGATGTTCCAACAAAACGACCTTTGCCGGATCCTCTCGCTCAAATCGATTCCGGAGAATCTTTGGGCTCGGCTTAAACAAGATAAAGTCGATCTCACCAAAAAGTACCTTGCCTTAGCGGTCTATGACTACGACCAAGAAATCGACCAGATTGATTTCGACAAGGTGGAACTCGCGAATTACTATCAACATCAATACACCCAATCCGAGATTGGCCGTTGCCATTCTTTCTATTGCTTCGACCGGAGCGAAAACGTGATCGTGATCGTCGCGGATGACCAGCCGATGAAACGCGATGAACTCGAATCGCTCTTTTCCGTAATCCGGAGCAAGATTGAAAAAACGACAGGGATTTCGATTTCGATTGCTTGCTCGGAAATCGATGAAGACGAACCGCGAACCCGGAACTTTCGAAAGCTGTTCCGGCATGCGATCCGTACCCTTTCCTTCCGAACCGTTACCGGTGGGGGCGAAGTCCTCTTCTTCGATGACGTGAAGAAAGAAGAAGTCAATGTCGGCAAAGTCGACGATCATGAATACGACGCCCTCACGTATGACTTACTTTATGGTCGGCCTGAACAAGTGAAGGAACGCTTGGCGAGTCTCGTCGAACGGATTACCTCGGTCGAATATGCCGATTCGCATACGTTCATCGTCTCCAATATCGTGAATGCCTTGCTTAAAGCCTGCACCTCGCTTCACGATCTCTATGCCAACTATTCGAGCAACAACGATATCTTGAGCACTGCCATCTCAGCCAAAGGCGCTCATAGTTTGCTTTCCTTACTCGACCGCCTGGTCGATGAAATCATCCAAGTGAACGAAAAGACACGCACGGGTGGCATCAAATCGTCATCGGAACAACTTCAAGATTACATCGCCTTACACTATGCCGACCCTGACATCTCGCTCGATTCCGTTTCCTCGGCCCTCAACTATAGCGTTTCTTATATTTCCTTATTATTAAAGAAAGAGGGGACCTCGTTTACGAAATACGTGACCGAACTTCGGATGCAGAAAGCCAAGGAGCTTCTCGCCGATCCGAATTCGAAAGTGATCGTGGTGGCCTCACAAGTAGGTTACAGCGACCCGTTCTACTTCTCGCACTGTTTCAAAAAATTCTATGGAGTCAGCCCGGCGGACTATCGGAAAAAATAAATTTTTCCACTCGATCGGGTTCCGGCTTGGCGCCTCGATGGGTTCGGTCATTTTGGCGTTCGCAATCGCCATCGTGATTGCCGCGTATGCTGTTTTCAATACCTATTCGACTTCTTCGGCTCGGACCCAAGCCGAGGCGATGGCTGACACGATCGCCAATAACTACGATAATTATTTTTCCTCGGTCATCTCGGTCTCCAATCGGGTGGCCTCCCTCACCTATAACATCGACGACATGGCGACTTCAAAAAGTTCTCTCGCCAATCAATTCGACTCGATCCTCGCGGTCAAAACCGATATCACCTCGATTGCCCTTTATTCCGAGGACGGCTATTCGCTTTATGTGAACGATTCGACCTCGCACCCGAGCAGCAACGTGAACGCTGAGACTTGGTTTCAAAAGGCTTTGGCTAATCCGACTCTTAACGTCTTCACCCCTGGGGTCAATAACGTCTTTATCATGTCCAAAGTTCTCGCTTTCGATAAAGGGGCGAGCACGACCGTCCTCTTTGTTCGGGTCTCTTCCGTGGCCGCTTCCATCTACCAGGTTGATCTAGGAACTGGGGGCCGGGTTCTCATTTATGATCAGTCTTATTCCGCGGTCTACAATTCGGGGGATCCGTTGACCGAAAAAGAGGTTTCGTTATTGACGAGCGGCGTGATCGGATATCACGAAGTCACTGCGGGTTCCCACACTTTTATTTTGAGCCAATACACGGTTTCCAATACCCAGTGGCGCTTAGCGATCTTCCAAAACTTTGATGCGGTTAAGACCGCGTTGAACCGTTTCATTTGGACCATTGTGGTTTTGGCGGCCGCCTTAGTCCTTGTGACGATCGTGATATTGATCGTGGTCACTCGCAGTATCACGAAGCCTCTCTATATCTTGCGTTCTTCCATGAAGAAGGTTGAAGAGCAAGGCTACACCTCTTATGAGCCGGTTTCTGTCTCCGGTTCGGCCGAAACTCAGGACCTCGCGCGCAACTATAACGAGATGATGCTGCGAATCAAAAACCTCAACGAAGATGTTTTAGCGGAGCAGAATGCCCAACGCTTAAGCGAACTTCACGCGCTCCAAAACCAAATCAACCCTCACTTCCTTTATAACACCCTCGATTCGATCGTCTTCATGATCGATGACGGTAAGAACAAGGAAGCCTCCGAAATGGTGGTGGCTCTTTCACGCTTCTTCCGGATCTCGATTTCCAAAGGTCACAACATCATTCCGCTCAAAGACGAAATCGAACACGTCCGGAACTATTTGCTGATTCAAAAGCTCCGCTACAAGGAAGCGTTCGAATACACCTTCGATGTTCCGGAGGAACTCTCCGATCTTTTGGTCTTGAAGCTCATTCTTCAGCCGATTGTCGAAAACGCGATTCAACACGGCCTCCTCAATAAAGAAGGCGTTGGAATCATCGCAATCAAAGCCCATATGGATGGCGATCTATTGATTCTTTCGGTCATGGACAATGGCTATGGAATCATGCCGGACAAGATTGAGGAGATCTACGCGTCGTTCCAAGACAAGAACGTCTATAACGGGGTCGGACTTAAGAACGTCTATCAGCGTTTAAAGATTTACTTCGGCGAGAAGGCCGACGTCAAAGTCACTTCCGTCCTCGATGAAGGGACGACCGTGACTCTATTCATTCCAGTGAAGGAGCGCAAGATCAATGAAGAATAAGCGGGTTTGCATAGGGTTATTGCCCTTACTAGCGTTAGCAAGCTGCGGGGGAAGCAATCGCAGCTTTGATCTTTTCCTCTATGATGGATCCGATACGTTCATCACCTCATTAAAAGGCGCGATTCTTTCAAACTTCGGGGCGAATACCCCCTCTTATAGCTACTACGATGCCGCTCGATCCCAGACGACTCAAAATAAGCAGATCATCACCTCGCTAGAAAGCGGAAACAAACTTCTTTTGGTCAACCTGGTCGATCGTTTAGCCGCTTCGGCCATCGTCGAGAAAGCCGATGCTTCCAAAGCCTCAATCATCTTTTTCAACCGCGAACCGTTAGCTGGGGATATCGCGGGTCATTCCAATATGTTCTATGTCGGCTCGAACGCCTCGCAGGCGGGAAAGCTCCAAGCGAGTTTAGCCGAACAGTTGTTCCATTTGGACACCTTGAAAGCCAAAACCTGTGTTTACGATAGAAACGGAGACGGGGTCATTCAAATCGCCATCATCAAAGGCGAGGAAGGCCACCAGGATACCGAACTTCGGACCAAGTGGTGCACTCAGCAATTAAAGGATGACGGTTACAATATTTCGATTTTGACCACCGAGACCGGAAACTGGACCACCGATGGGGGCTATAAGGCGATGCAATCGATCGCTAGCACCTATTACGATGGGACCGATACCAGCAAGAGCAACGTCGAACTCGTCTTCTGCAATAACGACGATATGGCTTCCGGTGCGGTGAAGTATTTGGAAGAGCAAAAGATTCTTAAAACCAATTCCACTTACGACCAGCAACCGATTCAGCTGATTGGAGTCGATGGCACCACGACCGGCAAGGCTTTGATTCAAGATGGCTTAATGTACGGCACGGTTCTTAATGACGCCTCCACTCAAGCCAAAGATATCTACAATTTGGCCATCGCTATCATGTCGAACCAAGTTATTACATCGTTTTCCCAATTCGATTATGTCGACGGGAAGCTCATTACTAAAGCTTTGCTTTAAAGAATTCATTTGGAGATTTTTCTATTGGGGTTGTCGTTTTCTTCATGGTGATGAAACCCCTTACATCGGAGAATAGAGTCAACTTTATTGCAAAGGAGGAAAAATTAGCAATGAAGAAAAGTCTAGTCTTCGGGAGCGCAGTGCTTGCGTTTGCCAGCGTTGTTCTCTCGGCCTGCGGAGGCAGTGGCGCAAACGCCGCGAAACCGGTCACATTCTTCAACCGTCAGCCGTCGAACCCGGATACGGGCGAGATCGACATGACCACGATGAACTTCAACGCCAAGACTCTCTACGTTGGGTTCGATGCTGCGGGTGGCGGTGCCATCCAAGGCAAACTCATCACAGACTACCTTGCGAGCAAGACAAAAGCCCAAATCGATCGTAACAACGATGGCTATGTCGGCTATGTCCTCTGCATTGGCGACTCGGCCCACAACGACTCGATCGCCCGTACTACTGGCATTCGTAAAGCCCTTGGCACTTGGAAAACCAGCGCCGCGGTTGGCGATGTCCAAGAAGGAACTGTCACCGTTTCCGATGGCACCCTCAAAGTCAAAGAACTCGTCTCGAAGCAGATGGTCAGCACCGCTGGTGCGACTTGGGATGCTGCGACGGCGGCCGATGCCTTCGGTGGCTGGGTCAGCCAATACGGCACCGCGATCGATGTTGTCGTTTCCAATAACGATGGCATGGCGATGGGCTGCTTAGGTGTTGCTTCTTATCCGGCCGGCGTTCCTGCCTTCGGTTACGATGCTAACGCCGATGCTGTTCAATCGATCATCAATGGTAAGAAAGCGACAACCGTTGGCGCTTATCTCACCGGCACTGTCTCGCAGAACGCTGGAGCTCAGGCCTTCATGACCTTACAGACTCTCCGCAATTCTCTTGATGGCGCGACTGGCGACAAGATTCACACTCTCGGCATCACTGAAGCGGATGCTCAGGGCAACAAGATGACTGCTGACTGCGTCTGGGAGAGCAGCACCAAAGCCCTCAAGGCCTTGAACGTTGCCGTCAATGGCGACAATGCGGACTCCTACCTCGGCATTCAAATGGATACCGGCATCAAACAGTATGGTTCGACTGTTGCGACGAAGAAGATCTTACTCAGCCTCTACAACTCGGCTGATAACTTCCTCTCTGGCACCTATAAACCGTACTTACAGGCTTATGCCAAACTTCTCAACATCAACCTCACCATTGTTGAAGGCGATGGCCAGAACGAATCCGCTTGCTTGGATAAGTTCACCAACCTCGACAACTATGATGCTTACGCGATCAACCTCGTTCGCACGAACGATGGCCCGAGCTACACCGACCTTCTTAAGGCCTAACGCTTGGTAACACGCCACTCTGGGGGGCCGAAACCCGACCCCCCTAGTGGCTCTTTGTCTTTAAAAAAGGGGGTCCAAAATGAGCGAAATAAAATTGGAAGAAGTGAAAAAAGAGACGGTGAAGCCTTCAGAATCCGTTTCGAAACCTGCGGTCAAGCCGGTTTCAAAAGGAGCCGCTGAATCCTCCGACGTCATCCTTCGCTTAGAGAACTTATCCAAAACCTTTGGTAAAAACCGCGTGCTTTCGGGGATCAGCCTCGAAGTGAAACGCGGCCATGTTCTTGGCCTAATGGGCGAGAACGGGGCTGGAAAGTCCACCATGATGAAATGCCTCTTCGGGATTTATTCCCGGGATGAAGGCGAGATCTACCTCGATGGCAAACTCGTCTCTTTCTCCGGACCGAAAGAAGCGCTTGAGCATGGTGTCGCCATGGTGCATCAGGAATTGAACCAATGCATCGATCGCAGTGTCGCCGATAATATGTTCTTAGGTCGTTTCCCCACCAAATTCGGGATGATCGATGAAGCCAAGATGAAGCTGGAGTGCAACAAACTCTTCCGTTCCTTAGGCATGAACGTCAACCCTTCGACCATCATGCGGACCATGTCCGTCTCGCAACGCCAAATGGTTGAAATCGCGAAAGCCGTCTCCTATAACGCCAAAGTCATCGTTCTCGATGAGCCGACCTCCTCCCTTTCGGAACGCGAGGTCAAAAAGCTCTTCGACATCATTAATACTTTACGGGTCAAAGGCGTGTCCTTTATTTTCATTTCCCACAAGATGGATGAACTTTTCCGGATCTGCGACGACATGGCAGTTCTCCGCGATGGTCACATGATCTTCGAAAAGCCGATCAAAGACACCAACATGAAAGAAGTGGTGGCCGCGATGGTCGGACGTTCGCTCGATCAACGGTTCCCGCCCTTAACCAATCATCCGGGCAAACCGGTTTTGGAAGTCGATAACCTCTCGACCAAATACGAACCGTTCTTGAAGAACATCACCTTCTCGGTTCGAAAAGGCGAAATCTTCGGCATCTATGGCCTGGTCGGCGCCGGCCGAAGCGAACTTCTCGAATCCATCTTCGGGTTGCGAAAGCTCAGCACTGGCAAGATCACTTACGCCGGGCAGCGGGTTGAATTTCATTCCTCGGCCGATGCGATGAATTACAACTTCGCCCTCGTGACCGAAGAGCGGCGGAAAAACGGCATCTTCGCCGTCGAAACCCTTACCTTTAATACGGCGATCGCAAACCTCGATCACTATAAGCGCTTCGGCTATCTCAATAACAAGATGATGGACGATGCCGCGAAAAAAGAAATCAAAGCGATGCACACCAAGTGCATGGGCACCGACGACAAGATGGGCGCCTTATCCGGTGGCAACCAACAGAAGGTCGTCTTAGGCAAATGGATGGAGCGGAACCCTGACGTGTTCCTCCTCGATGAGCCGACCCGTGGCATCGATGTCATGGCGAAATATCAAATCTACGAATTGATCAATAAGATGGCGACCGCCGGCAAGACCATTCTCGTGGTCTCCTCGGAAATGCCCGAAATCTTGGGCATCACCAACCGGATCGCGGTTCTCTCGAACCACCAGCTCGCCGGCATTGTTGAGACGAAGAAGACGAATCAGGAAGAACTCTTGACGCTGTGCGCCAAGTGTCTATAAAAGGAGGCCAATTCATATGGCTCAGAAAGTTGCTACGCAGGAAGCGGCAGTCGCAAAGAAAGAAATCGACTCCGTTCTTTCCCATCCCGAAATTGAAGCCGGGATCAAGAAGGCTGATGAACTTCGGGCTCCCGGTACCACCAAGATCGCCGAACTCCGTTCCGAGATCGCGGACCTGAAAAAGAACCGTGAAATCGACGATGCGACTCGCCAGAAGCTCATCGCCGAAGATAAGGAAGCCATCATTAAGGCCAAGGAGATCCAAAAAGCCAATTCAAAAGAATTGAGCCAAGTGATCGCCAAAACCGCTGCCTTAATTCGCCAAGAAGGAAAAGCCAATCAGAAAGCCTCCAAAGCGCATTACAAAGAAATCGTGGCTCAAGAAAAGGCTGACTTCAAAGCCAAACTCGCCGAAATGGGTGAAGCCCATAAAGCCAAGCTCGCTTCGATCCAAGCCTCCAGCCAAGATGAAGCCGCCAAAAAGCAAGCGATCAAGGATGAAAATTTCTCCTACCGCTCCGTAAAGAGCGACGTGACTCGGGTCAATACCGAGCAGATGCAGAAAGCGAAGGACGAGGATAACGACGTTTACCTCGATAAGTTCAACGCCCTCAACTCCTTACGCGGCAACCGCAATACGGTCTTTGAAACCGCGGAATATCGCTGGAAACAATATGCCTACAAGTTCTCGACCCCGCAGTTCTTGATGAAGAACGCCCTCTATATCGTCATCATCCTGCTCTATATCTTCTGCATTATTTACGCCCCGCTCGCCGGGTTCGGTAACCTCTTCACCAGCCGCAACATCCTCACGATTCTCTCGCAATCGTCGACCCGTATGTTCTTCGCTCTCGGCGTCGCTGGCTTGATCTTACTCGCCGGCACCGACCTCTCGATTGGACGTCTCGCCGGTATGGGCATGACCTTCACCGCCGTGATTCTCCATAGCGGCAATAACGTCATCACCTTCTTCGGTGGAGCCTCCTGGAACTTCGATTCGTGGCCAGTCGGCATTCGTATCATCTTTGCTCTCTTCCTTTCGATCTTCTTCTGCACCCTGTTCTCTGCCTTGGCTGGCTTCTTCACCGCTCGGTTCAAGATGCACCCCTTCATCACGACCCTTTCGACTCAACTCATCGTCTATGGTTTGATGATGTACGCGACGACCGGTGTCAACTCGGGCGCGCTCGATTCCAGCATTAAGAGCGGGATCGCGGGTAACTGGGGCGACTTCTCCAAATTGACCCTCTATGCCTTAATTGCCATCGTGGTTGTGTGGTTTATCTGGAACAAGACTAAGTTTGGAAAGAATATGTACGCCGTCGGCGGAAACGCCGAGGCGGCCAGTGTCTCTGGTATCTCGGTCTTCTGGGTCACCTTAGGCGTCTTCATCATGGCGGGTGTCCTCTACGGCATCGGCGCCTTCCTTGAAGCCACGCGTATCGGCTTAGGCTCCGCTCAGTCCGGCTATGGTTACGAACTCGATGCCATCGCGGCCTGCGTTGTCGGCGGTATCTCCTTCAATGGTGGTATCGGCAAGATCTCGGGCGCCGTCATCGGTGTCATTATCTTCACCGGCTTAACCTATTGCTTAAGCTTCATTGGCTTCGACACCAACATTCAGTTCATCATCAAAGGTATCATCATCATGGTCGCGGTCGCGCTCGACTCGATCAAATACCTCAAGAAGAAGTAATCGTTTCCTGTTGTTTCCTTTCAAAGGGGGGAGGCCCTCGCTCAGCCTCTCCCCTTTCTTTATGCCCTACGTAAAAAAGAAGACCCCGTGATGAGGTCTTCTCGATGAATAAGGTTAGCCGAGCGACGGAGAAACGCGGTTAGGCGTTTTCTTCGAATAGCCGCTTCGCCATCGTTAACGCCGCCAGGACTCCGCCATAATGGACCGTCGGTTCAAGGCCGATGATCGGAAGGGGGTAGTTCAGCAGATAGAGGCCGTTGCCATAGAAGCTTCGGTCGAAGCGAGACCCCATCGTCTTTTGGACATCGCGAAGCCACCACATACCGAATTTGAAGAAGACGGATTTTTCGATTTCAGAATTCTCTAACGTATAGAGGGTATTGACCGCGCCTTTGGCTCCTTCAATCGCCGATAGAAGGATCGGGGCTTCACCAATTACCAAGTCGGTGGTGCCTTCCAAAATCTGGTCGACATTGAGCGGGCCTTGGTAGTGGGGGTCCAGATGGTTGGCTTCATCAAAGGCTTCCGAAGCTGAGCCCTTTAAGAGTTCGTCCGGGTAGAGTAAGCCATACCGCGGTTCCTTGAGCAACAAGGCCTTTTCGACAAAGGAACGGCCCGTCTCCAGATCGGATTGGAGGTCGGCGGGAGTGCTGCTTCCTTTGGCTCCAAGATCGAGGAAGAAAACGGAGTGGTTGTAGACTTTGGAAGGAATCAGAACGCCTAAGGCTGGTTTCTTACCCTCGAGGGGTTTTAATGAGGTCGCGGCGTCTTTAACTAACTCGTGACGGCTCGCGAGAACCACGATCGCCGCTTTGAGCTCGAGCGCTTTAGCGAAGGCTTGATCGCGGATGACTTTCGGATCGCAGGGATAGACTTCAAAATCTTTGTTGTCTTTGAGAATATTCACTTCTTCGGAGGTTCCAAAGATCGATAAGGCGTACACCTTCCCATTCTTTTTCATAAAAACTTTAAGGGCTTGAACGACACCCTTTAAGTTAATGGTCGTGGGGGCTAAGGCAACAACGATGTTCTTCATTTCGTTTTCTCCGATTGCGATGGGGTGTTAACCGCTTCAGCTTTTTCCGCCTTTTCTTTAGGCAGATTGATGATCTTCAACACCAAGATAATCGAGGCTAGAACCAACGTGATTGCGTTGGCCACTATCACCGGGTAGTCGCGCCGATAGATTCCATAGGCGAGCCAGCAAGCCGTTCCGGTAACGAAGAAGATATACATGAGCAACGAAATGTTTTTCGTGTCGTGCGTTTTAATGCTTTTGATGGCCTGCGGTAAAAAAGAAATCGTGGTCCCGACTGCAGCGACATAACCAACGACCTTGAAGAAGATGTTCCAATCCATATGATTTTGGTCCTGTGCCTATATCTTCACCTTAAAAGGTGAGTCCTGCAATCGCCATCCCATGGGATTTTCTCTCATTTCTGAAAACCCGTGTAAGCGCTTTACTTCAAAAATCAGGTTTTTCCGAATCTTTTCATGAAAGTGCTTTCTGAAAACGCTTTACTGGATTTTCACCCTTGATGAGAAAATGTTCTTATCTAATATGAAGGGCTCCCGAGAGAATCGGAGCGGAGGAACAACCTATGGAAAACATCGTGAAGGTCATCAAAATCGAAGCGCACGCTCAGGATCAGGAATTCGAAGAAGAAAGCAAAAAGAATTGGTATAACGGCAAGACTCATCAATACACTTTGTGGGCTGATAAATACAACAACAGCTTACGTAACGGCCTATAAGGCTTGTACCGTCAATCGTTCAGGGGAACTTGGCTCAAAGCCCATGCGGTTTTGGGCCTTTTCTTTTACTCGATATCGTAGACCCGTGAGGCGATGATCTTCCGCGACTCTTCGCTATAGGGGTCATCGTTATTGAGACGGTGGTTGGTGTCCATCGCTCGGATTTGATTCATCTCGGTTTCGCTTAACTTGAAATCGAAGACATCCAAATTTTGGGCGATCCGTTCCTCGTGCTCGGATTTCGGCAAAGCCAAAATGCCTTCTTGATAAGCCCAACGAAGAATGATCTGGGCGGCGGTCTTATGATGAGCTTCTCCTAGTTTCATCAAAAGAGGATCCGCAAGCAAATTAGCCGATCCGTGTCCTAAGGGCGACCACGCTTCCATCAGAATCCCATGCTCATCAAGGTAGCGGTGCATTGCCTTTTGCTGAAAGATCGGGTGGCATTCGACTTGATTCATCACCGGCTTGATTGTGCAATGGGCTAAAAGGTTATCGAGATCCTTCTCGGTGAAATTGCAGACCCCGAGCGCTTTGATTTTGCCTGCCTTAACGAATTCTTCCATCGCTTTCCAGGCCCCAAGATAATCCCCTAACGGCCAATGGATCATGTAGAGATCGAGGTAGTCGAGGCCGAGGCGTTCGAGCGATTTAGCCAAGGCGTGCTTGCATCCTTCGTAGGAGCAATCCTGAACCCAGATTTTTGAAACGACAAACAACTCTTTTCGGTCGATTCCGGATTCTTTAATCGCCCGGCCGACGAAAGGTTCATTCATATAGACGGCGGCATCGTCGATGAGACGGTAACCATGCGCAATCGCCCATTTGACCGAATTGACGGCGCTGGTTTCGTCCTTGATTCTCCAGCAGCCAAAGCCTTGGGCCGGGACGTCCATTCCGTTATTGAGATGGAAGGTCATAATCTTGTTTTTCATGTTTCTACTTTAGGTTGTTTAGGCGACCCGTGACATGGAATTCCCTTTCAAAGGGTTGCGATTTCTTATCATTCGAGTGCAAAAAAGTGCGATGGCATTTCTTCTTTCTTTGTTCCCTCTTGAAAAGCGCTTCCGATAGCGCAAAATGAATTCCCATGGAAAACACCAAAAACACGCGTTCCACCCATCAAAAGAAATTCGTCTCTGACTTTTTGGAGATGACTCATTCCCATCCGACCGCCTATGACGTTGTTAACGCCTCCAAGCGTCGCGGGGTCAAGATTTCAGTGACGACTGCCTACCGCTTACTGAACCAAATGGTGCTAGACGGGCATGCGATTTCCTTATCGGGAAGCGATGGCCAACTCCATTACGACGCGATGCGGGAAGACCATATTCACTTTGTCTGCAAGGACTGTGGCAAGATCATGGATGTCTTCCTTCCGCAGCAAGAAGTGCTCGATTTCGCCCATTCTCATGGGATGAATATTGGACATATTCAAGAAATTGTATGTTACGGATCCTGTGATTCGTGCGCCAAGAAGAAAAACTCTTGATTGTTGCTAATCATTTTCAACAAGACTCGGCCCAATCAAGGGCCGTTTTTTGTGCCTTTACTATTAAAAAAACCCGAAAAATGCATACACCCTGTCACTATTTTCTTGAATACGCGCGCGAAATGGGTCTAAAATCTAACTAACATTGACAAAGGAGGAATTCATTATGTCAATTTCGAAGAAGAAACCTGTAGATCGGTTCTTCAAGGTTGGTGTGATCCTTTTGATTTGCACCATCGCTGCCATGCTGCTCACTCTGATCCCGTTCCCGGGAAATGGTGGCACTGTCCTTGGACTGGCGATCAATTCAAAGAAAGTCACCGTCAACGGCGTTACCGCCGATTTAGGCTGGGGCGATGGCATTTGGAAGTTTGGCACCAGTGTCATGCTTGACTTGGTTGGTGGCAAAACCTTCATCTCGAACCTCGAGGATAATTTAAACTGGCTCCTTGGCGCATTAACCTATGCCGGCTTAGTCCTTGCGATTTTGCTTCTCGTCCTTTACATCAAAGAGAAGGAAAAGAAGGGCGCGATCGCGGCCGTTCTCGGCTACATCGCCTTCATTCTTGCCGCTGTCACCTATTCGTTAATCGCCTATGGTGTCCAAACCAAAGTCCTTCAACGGATTGACTATCAGATTCTCGCCGTCATCGAAGCGATCGCGATTGCCGCGACTCTCTTCCTTGATTTCACTGCTTTACTCCCCTTTGTTACTTCCACGATGGTGCAGGCTGCGGAAGCTCGCAACATGATTCCGGAAGAGAAGAAAGAGGAAAAGGCCGAAGAAAAACCGGAAGAAAAGCCGGCGGAAGAAGCCAAACCTGTCGAAGAGAAGAAAGAAGAAAAACCGGCCGAACAAAAACCGGTCGTCGTTGTGATTAAACAAGAAGTTGCTCAACCGGCTCCCGCTGCGGCCCCGGTCGAGAAGAAAGCCCCGATCATTGCCGCCAAAGGCAAAGCTCGTCGTCGCGCTTCCTTCGAAACCAAAGTCAAGAATGCCGATGAAGATCTCCGTCACAAGTACTATGAACTCCGTGACTACATCAAGAGCTACGGGATCCATAACCGTGTTTCGATTCCGGGCGATACCTTCTCCGCTCACCGTCAGAGATACATCTTTGTTACCATCTCCGGCAAGCATTTGAAGGTCAGTTACGACCTCAACCCGAATTCGTACAAAGACAGCACGATCCCTGTCGAGTTCAACAAAGCGAAGAAGTTTGCTGATTTGGCCTTGCTCTTCAAGGTCCGCAGCGATCTCTCGCTGAAGCGCGCCGAACAGCTCGTCGATGACATCATGGCCTCCAAAGGCGTGAAGAAACCCGAGCCGAAAAAGCCGGCTGACGATAAAGCCGCGAAGTAATTCCTCCCGAGCTTCAAGCCTCATCGCGTAAGCGGTGGGGCTTTTTTCGTGGGCAAAGAAAAAGAGGGCGGGCTCGCTTCAAGCGGAATGAGAATCTCCTGGACTCAAGTCTGACCACTTGCATCTCGCCTAAAAGAAAAGGGCCTGCACTTGCAAGCCCTTTGGCGCTTCGTAGATTAGAGGATGATGTCCTCTTTCTTCCGTTTGCCTTGCCGGCCCTTCTTGAATTCAATCTCACCCTTGCTGATGGCTCCGACTGGGCAGACGTGACCGCAAAGCAAGCACCCCACGCATTTATCGTGGTTGCACTTAGGCTTCCGGGTGTCCTTATCCCATTCCATCGCCTGGTGAGCGCCATCATAGCAGCTGATCACGCAACGGCCGCATCCGATGCACTTATTGAGATCGATATTGGGATAGACCTTGTAATCGCGGTCGAGCGATTCGGCCGGGATGATGTTTTGATTGGCGAGGCCCACCAAATCTTCCAAGTGGTCGACGTGCTGGTCTTCCATATAATGCTGGAGGCCATTCTTCATATCTTCGACGATCCGATAGCCATATTCCATGATTCCGGTCGTGACCTGAAGGGTCTTGGCCCCAAGCAAAATGAATTCGGCTGCATCAACCCAGTTCTCGATGCCCCCGATGCCCGAGATTTCGACATTTGGGATCGCCTGGCGCATCTGCTGGATGAAGCGGAGCGCGATCGGTTTGACCGCTTTGCCGGAATACCCGGAGATCGAAGACTTGCCATTCACGATTGGCATCCCAATGTGTTTCTCGAGATCCAGCGAGCAGATCGACTTCACCGTGTTGATCGCGGCGATGCCATCGGCCCCGCCTTCAAGGCAGGCTTTAGCGACCGGGACCATATCGGTGATATTCGGAGTCATCTTAGCCATGAACGGAAGTTTGGAGCCGCGCCGAACCGCCGCGCAGTACTTCTTGCAGAGTTCGGGATTGCTTCCGACGTCGCTTCCCATCGCGTGCGAGGTCATCTGGGGGCAGCTGAAGTTCAATTCGAGCATGTCCGCGCCGGCTTCGGTCGCTAGGCGAGCTAAGTCTTCCCATTCCTTCTCATTTGCTCCCATGATCGAGGCAATTAAGACTTGATGGGGATAGTTCTTCTTTAAACGTTTGATATCGCGAAGGTTGTCCTCAAGCGGATGCTCCGCGATCTGTTCCATGTTCTTAAAACCGATGAACGGGGTGCTCTCTTTTCCGATTTTATCGAAACGGGGCGAGACCTCATCGGCGATGAAGAAGCCGATCGTCTTGAAGACGACGCCACCCCAGCCGACATCATAGGCTTTAGCGCACATATCATAGCAATTGCCGACCGGCGAAGCGGAGAGGCAGAACGGGTTGGGGAACTTGACCCCAAGGAACGTCATCGAAAGATCTTTCTTCGTCATATTATTTGCCCTCCAGATACGCGGCGATCTTGTTAGCGACTTCTTTGCCGCTACGGACCGCATAGACCACGGTCTTCTCGCCCGGGGCGATGTCGCCCGCGACGAAGACCTTGCCTTGGTCTTTGCCTTCGCCCTTCACCAAGGTGATGTCCTTAATATCAGCGAGGTCGGTGTATTGGCCAACCGCGAGAATCACCAAATCGGCTTTGACCGAGAGTTCGCTTTCCTTGTAACGGTGCTTGAAATAGACGGTCTTGCCATCGACTTTGGTCGGAACATAACCATCGAGGATCGAGACCCCGAGCTTTTGAGCGCCCTGCAGTTCTTTCTTGCTGGCTTTGAATTCCTCAAAGGTTTCGTAGACGACGTCGCTCACTTGTTTGACCCCGAGGAGTTTTAAAGTCGTCACGGTATCCATCGCGACATCGCCGCCTCCGATCACCAAAACGTTATCGGGGACTTGAACATCGCCTTTCGCGCTTTTGACTTTGGCGAGGAAATCGACCGCGGTGACCACCGACTTATTGCCATCGAATAACGGCAATACCTTGCCCCGGGATGCTCCTAAGGAAAGGACAACCGCATCAAACCGGGTCTTCAGTTCATTGAGCTTCTTTTGATCAACCTTGCTGTTGACGTGGATGATCGCCCCTAGATCTTCGATCCGTTTGATTTCATGATCGACGACCCCATTAGGTAAGCGATATTCGGGGATGCCATAACGGAGATAACCGCCGGCTTCTTTATTGGCCTCGAAGAGTTCGACCCCATAGCCTTTTTGAAGTAGCATTGCCGCGGTGGTTAAACCAGCCGGGCCCGCTCCAACGATCGCGACTTTCTTACCGTTCGGTTTGCCTTTTTCGAGAATCGCCATCCCTTTTGCGGCCTCATAGTCGGTCACAAACTGCTGGATTTTGCCGATATCGATCGGGCGATCGATCCCGCTACGGGAACAGCCTTTCTGACAATAACGTTCCGTCGGGCATACCCGAGCGCAGATCGCGCCAAGCGGGTTGTTCTCCCGGATCGTTTCGGCCGCACCTTCATAGTTCAGGAAACGGACACTCCGGATGAATTTGGCAGGATCGGTTCCCGCCGGGCAGTCGGCGCTGCAAGGAGCATCGAGGCAAAGCAGGCAACGGTCAGCCTCTTCATTGACCGTTTTCAAAGAGAAAGCCTCTTCGAAAGGTTCCACGTATTTGCAATTGTTCATAGAACACCTCGCCAATAGTTTATCAATTTCTTTAGACGTTAGATAGAGCAATGGGGTCGCTAAAATCGCCATATCAGTAATTCGTTAGCGGTTTTCGTCTCGCCGAGAATGAATTCTTTTATAATAGAAACACCGGAAGAGGAAAACCTATGACGTGGTACATGATTCTATTGATCGTGATTTCGGCGATTTTATTGGCCTTTGTTTTGGTGGATGTTCTTATCACCATCCTGACCTACCAAGCGATGCACAAGAAAGCGGTTCAATCGCAGCGGGCGTACGAGAAAATCAAAAAAGACTTGGGAATTGATACCGATTCCGATATTGAGTTCTTGGTTCACCCCGATCGCTTCGGCGAAATGCTTTCCGCTTGTTTTCACCACAATGGTTTCCCCCGTTACCGGATCGTGTTGCTTTTCTTACGCCTTAAAGCGGTGATTCGCCTCTATAAGAAAGAAAAGATTCTTCAAACCGGGGCCGCGGCGGGGGCTTTGACTCTCGCGGGCGAACTCGCCGCGGAAATCGGCAATATCCGCAATGGCGTTCAAACGAAACCCGTCGTCAAAACCGATGTGGCCTTCGCCGGGCTTCAAGTTGTTCGTCTTTACATGATGGGTTATTCGAAGAAACAAGAATTCGCCGCTCCTCGTTTTGATTCGGCCTTGCGGGTCGATAATGCCCTCAATGGTTCCTTCTACAAATATCAATGCGCGGATGGCCGTTATTTCTCCGCCCACGTTTATTACGAATCCCAAAAGGCTAAGCTAATGAAAGCTTTGAAAATTGAAACCGCGCCCGCCGATTTCAACCTCGATAGTTTAAAAGGGGACAAGAAAAAGGTGGCGGCCGCGGTCAAAGCCTACAACGCTGAAGATCTCGAAAAACTTGCCTTCGATTGCGGGGCGTGCGGCTGCGTCCTCCGGAGCCGGGACGAATGGGAAGCGACCGATTTTGGAAAAGCGGTATGCGAGATGCCGCTAATCCGCTCGGTCAAAGTCGCCGATACTCCTAAGAAGATTTATGGACCTTGTCACGGAGAGTTACCTTTAAAAGGCATCAAGGTTTTGGATCTCACCCACATTATCGCGGGACCGGCTTGTTCGCGGGTCCTCGCCGAATATGGGGCGGATGTTCTCCTCGTTCGTCGGGGCAAGTTCATCGAGCAAGAACAGGCGATGCTCGAACTCGATGGCTGGGCGGGCAAGAACTCGATCCAACTCGATTTCAATGTTCCGGAGCAACTCGAGCTTTGCAAGAAGCTGATCAAGGAAGCCGATGTGGTGACCTACAGTTATCAAAACGGGGTCCTCGATCACTTTGGGTTATCCCGGGAAGCGATTCATGAACTGAATCCAAACATCATCTACGGGTCACTGATGTGCTTCAGCGATAGCGTTTGGAAAGATAAACCTGGTTGGGCTCCTTTAGCGGAGGACGTGACGGGGTTATCGATCCGAAATGGTTCAAGGAAGAAGCCGAAGAATCTGAATGGGGTACCGCTCGATTACATCCCAGGCTTCATGCTTGCGATCGGGGTTCTTAATGCGATCAAGGCCAACTTGCTTCAAGGCGGAGCCTATAACGTGACGGGGTCATTAACTCGGACTGCCCAGTGGCTGCACGAAGTCTCCGACGATGATGAAAAGAAGGTGGCTTTGGTGACGAAGAGCAAGATCGTGCGGGCAAGTCTTCCCTTATTTGAAGAGGCGGTTATTCCGGTGAAGGAGACGGCGGTGGGACCGTTGCTCTATCCGACTCCGGCGACGGTGGTGGAGGGTCTTCCTTCCTCCGTTCCAGCGATGAATTTCCACGATGGCCAAACTGGCTTTCGGTCCTGATTTCTTTTTCCAATAAGATCACTGGCCTTCTCGCTTTATACTTTAGGAGCGAGGTATTTCATGTCCGAACCCAAAGAAGTCATCACGTCCTTTCGCCGGATCGAAGCGAAATACCTTTTGGATGAAGCCCAAAAAGAGGGTCTTTTGAAAGTGCTGGAACAGCACATGGAATATGACCCCTATAGCCAGGCTGGGGGCCATTACTCGGTCAAGAACATCTACTTTGATACCCCAACCAATAACGTGATTCGCGAGTCCTCGGAAGGGCCCTTATATAAAGCCAAGTTACGCTTAAGGACCTACGGGGGAGAGCATCCGCTTTATTTCCTCGAGCTCAAAAAGAAGTTCAAAGGCGAAGTCTTCAAACGCCGAATTACCTTGAGCGAACAAGAATTCGAAGATTTTGAGTGGAAGGGGATCTTGCCCCCGAATAACGGGGATTACATGCATGACTTCGTCTTAAAAGAAATCGCAAATTGGCTGGAGCAATATCCGGGGACCGGACCCCAAGTGGTGTTAGATTACGACCGGATCGCGATGTTCAATAAGCCCGACGAAGACTATCTCCGTCTCACCATCGATAGCAACATCATCGCCCGGCGATATAACCTCAACATTTTGGAAGAAGGGGGCCATCCTTTGCTCGAGCCCGATCATTATCTTCTCGAAGCGAAGATTATCCGACAACTGCCGCTTTGGTTCGCGGACGCTTTGAATCAACTGAAGATTTATCGAGCCTCGGTTTCTAAGTATGGCCTCGAGTACAAGAAGTACCTCAAAGCCCAGATTCAGGTCAAGGAAATCCAAAAAGTTGCCAAGGCAGAATTCGATCTTGATCTTGACAAATTACCCTTAACTGATGATTGATAGGGTTTTCCCTAATCTCATGCTACAATAGCCCCGAAAAGAGGTTCTTTATGGATAACTATCAAGGAACACATAAGCGGGCGTACAAGAATTTTCATCGGGCGGGAAAGGTTCTCCTTCCGATTGGAATCTCCGTTTCGGCCATTTCATTAACGACTTTTGTGGTCTTCTTGGTTTGCTTTATTCTCGAAGTGGAACGGGCGGGCGGCTGGAAAGACTTAGCCACGCTTTATTACATCTTGTTCATGCTCTCGATCGTGCTGTTTGTTTTAGGGATCTGCGCCTTGATTCCCGGAATCGTCTTTACCTCGCTGGCCCATGGCTTCCGGAGCCGGGACGAAGAGCACGGCATTTCCTACAGCGAATTTGACGATTAAGGCTATACGGGTCCCCTCCTTTCGAAGAAGGGGACTTTTTCTATCCGAACGGACGGCTATATTTCTTTCCAAAGGAAAGGCAACTCATTATCATTATTACCGAGGTAAAACGTCATGCATTGTGAAACACAGTTGGATGAAGGCTTCTTCTATATCGGAGGATCGGATCGGAGAATTCATCTCTTCGAGAACGTCTATCCGTTAACGAATGGAGTCTCCTACAATTCCTATCTTTATTTGGATGAGAAGACGGTCCTACTCGATACGGTCGATCGTTCGGTCTCTGGGGTCTTCTACGACAACCTAGAATTCTTATTAAAAGGCCGGAAACTCGACTACTTGATCGTGAACCATATGGAACCGGATCATGCGGCCAATATTGGGGAGCTCCTCCTCCGTTATCCGGACGTCACCATCATCGTGAATGCGATGTCGGAACGTTTCTTAAAGAACTTTTTCCCGAAGATCAAAGCCAAGATTCAACTCGTTAAAGAAGGCGATAAGCTTTGCACAGGTAAACGGACCTTCACGTTCGTGATGGCTCCGATGGTCCACTGGCCGGAAGTCATGTTCACCTACGAAATGAGCGGTCACGTCCTTTTCTCGGCGGACGCTTTCGGAACCTTTGGGGCGTTAGCGGGCAACATCTACGCCGACGAACTCAATTTCGACAAACTCTATCTCGAAGATTGCCGGAGATATTACACTAACATCGTCGGCAAATATGGCGATCAGGTTATGGCGGTCCTGAACAAAGCGGCTGGCCTTGATATCAAGATGATCTGCCCGCTTCACGGACCGGTCTATCACAACAACCTGAACTTCATTCTCCAACGCTACCTCAAATGGGCGACCTACACCCCGGAAGAATCCGATGGGGTCATGATCGCGTACAGCTCGGTCTATGGCGATACGGCGAACGCTTGCGATATCTTAGCGAAAGATCTCGCGGAAAAAGGCGTGCGGAATCTGGTGATGTACGATGTTTCAAAGACCGACTCTTCCTACCTCATCGCCGAAGCGTTCCGGGTCAAGACCATTTTGCTTTGTGCAACTACCTATAACGCGGGCGTGTTTGTGAAGATGGAGGACTTCCTCCACGATTTAGCCAACCACAAGATTCGGAACCGGATCATCGGCTTCATGGAGAATGGCTCGTGGGCTCCCCAGGCTAAGCTCAATATGCAGGCGATCTTAAAGGATCTTGAAGGCATCACGTATCTCGAAAAATCGGTCACGATGTTATCAACTCTTAAAGATAATCAGCTCGACGATGTGAACGTGTTGGCCGAAGCGGTGGTTGCCGCGATGCGCCCGGTGAGTGAAACCGTCGCCGATTCGGGCGGACTGATCGACGCGACCTCGCTCTTCAACATTTCCTATGGCTTATTCATCCTCCATACCCAAGATAGCAATGGCAAGGATAACGCCTGCGTCGTCAATAGCTTTATTCAATGCGCGGATAAACCCCAGCGGGTTATGCTCTCAGTCAATAAATTAAACTACTCGCACGATCTCGTCGCGAAGACCGGAGTCTTCAATATCTCGATTCTCACCGAAGAGACTCCCTTCAGCACGATCAAGCGTTTCGGCTTTGCTTCGGGACGTAATGGCGACAAGATGGCGGGCTTCGAAAACGAACTCGCTCGGTCCGCCAATGGCCTTTACTACATCAAATCCACCGCGAATAGTTTCATCTCGTGCCGAGTCCTTCAAAGCATCGATTGCGGGTCCCATACCCTCTTCGTTTGCGAAGTGACCGAAGCGAAGAACCTTTGCAAGAAGCCTTCCCTCACCTATGCCTATTATTTTGCGAACATCAAACCGAAACCGATCGTTCAGGAAAAGAAGATCGGCTGGCGTTGCAAGATTTGCGGCTACTTCTATGAAGGCAAGGATCTCCCCAAAGACTTCGTCTGCCCGATCTGCAAACACGGGGCGGAAGACTTCGAAAAAGTCGGTTTCTAAAAACCCGTTTATCCCGTGAATCAAGAGAAGCCTTATTTCTGCCGTCTCTTCAATCCCAAGAAGTTTGGGATGGATTTGGCGCGGGCCTTGGTCGGTCCGTGGCTTCTTTTAGCCTACCGGCCTAAACCGATTTTCGTTTCGAAGGAAGCCAAGAAGTCGCTCCATTATCACCATGGCTGCATCGTGACGGCGAACCACTTCTCGCTTCATGATCCCTTCATTATCGGGACGACCTTTTGGCGGAGGCGGATGTTCTTCTTGGTCGCCGAGTTTATCATGAAATATCGTTTCCGCGGTTGGCTGCTTCGCAAGGCGGGCTGCATCGGAGTGAACCGTCAGATCGCCGATATCGAGGCGATGCAAGTCACTGAGAAACATCTGGAAGAAGGCGACCTGATCACCGTATTCGCGGAAGGTGGGATTCAACATCAAGAAGGACCCGCCACCTTTAAAAGCGGTGCGGTTTTGATGGCAGTCGCGGCTAACGTTCCGATCATTCCCTGCTACTTCGAAAAGCGAAAGCATTGGTGGAACCGATATCATGTCGTCGTAGGCGAGCTCTTCGATCCGAGAAAGATCTTAGGCAAAGAGCAGGCCTCAATCCCCGAGATTCGGGTGTTGACTGAAAAGCTCTATGAGAAGACGAAAGAATTAGAGGAGGTATTGCATCATGACGGAAAGTAGCGTGTTTGAAGATTTGGTGAAGATCGCCCGCGATGTGACGGGGAATCCTGACGCGTTTAAGGACGCGACTTTAGACTCCGATTTTAGAAAAGACCTCGGAATGGATAGCATTTCGGTCCTTTATATGGTTCTCGCGATCGAAAAAAAGTTTCAGATTCGTTTCGATAACAAGAGCATCGAAGCCCTTCAGCATGTCGGGGATGTCGTTTCTTACGTTTTAAGCCACGCGAAGCATTAAGCGATTTGCTCGAGCAGCTCTTCGTAAGTGAGGAAGGTATACCCTTCCTTTTTTAGTATCTGAATGATTTCTTCAATGTGGTCAAGGTAGTGCTTCCGCCGGTTCACGTAGAGGGAGTTAAGGGGCCCAAGAAGGATCCGCGGTGTTTTGACTTGGCTGCATTCGAAGGGATGGCAATAGAAAACGTAGACCGATTTTTCCTTTAAAGTCTTTTGGAGAACCCGGCGAACGAAGTGGTAGGGCGGTAACCGGCAATAGCCGCCTCCTCCGATTGGCATCCCGTGGAGCGGGTGTCCGGTTGACTGGGGCATCTTCACTTCATAGAAACCATCTTTCGCGAGGACCGATTCATAGATTTCTTGATAGGCTTTGGTATTGAGCGAAGCCCCATAGGTCGAGATCTTATAATCCTGTTCGCTGCAATCGTAGGTGAAACCGAGTTTGGGTAGGGCATCGACTTCATCTTGGCGTAGCGAAAATCCCGGGGCCCGGAAGCCTTTAATCGTGACGCCTAAAGTTTGTTCCACCAAGGCTTTGGCCGTGGAAATGTTTTTGATGAATTCGGTGGTCGACTCATCGCTTGGGAGCTGATGATGAAAGCCATGGAGGGCGATGGTGTGTCCCCGCTTTACCGCTTCCTTTAAGAGGACCTCATCCTGTTTTAAACGATTGCCCAAAACGAAGAGGTCGGCCTTGATCTCATATTTCTCGAGAAGATTGAGGTAGTTATAGAAACCATCCATCATCGAGGGGAACTTCGATCGGTCCTTTTTTCGCAAGCAATAGATATCGGAAAAATCTTCAACGTCCATCGTGAAGATTGCGTATTTCGTCATACGTTACTAACCCAATCGAGAATCGCTTTTTCGTAGCCGGCTTCGTCGTTGATCTTGAGATGACTATGGGCACCTTTAGGGAACCATATGATCTTCTTGGTGTTGGCAGCGAGGTCATTGAAGAGGATTTTGGTTTTGTCGGGGCGCGAGTAGGTATCCTTCTCTCCCGCGAGCAAAAGAGTGGGGACGTGAATCGATTTAACAGCGTTCAAAGGAATCTGGTGTTTGATATCAACCTTGGTTTTATGTTTGATGATAATCCGCATGCAGTTGATGACGGGCCAGACCGGATGCCCCCCTTCAGCCAGGTGATTTTTGAATTGCTCATAGAAGGAAACGTACAGGCCATCGAGGACGATCGTCTTCACAAAAGAGGGGGCCTTATCGCTGCCCATGAGAAGCGCGATCGATCCGCCTCCGATGCAAATGCCATGGAAGACAATGTGTTTATTTCCAAGCTTATCGTGAGCGTAATTGGCAAAGGCCAAAGCATCGTCCTGCTCTCCAATGCCGCAATAGGAAAGTTCGCCAGTGCTAAGACCGTGGGCTCTGGGATCAAAGACCAGAATGTTGTAGCCGGCTTTGCGGTAAGGTTCCGCGAAATAGAGCGAATAGATCCCGGTCTCGTTCCGGCCAGGGATGATGATGACGCAGGTGTCAGATTTGAAGTCGTAGTAGTCGCCGACGAGGTCATAGCCATCCGATTGAAGATGGAACGAGGTGTGGTATTTCGAATACTGGTCTCGCCAGGCGTTCGCAATCGTCCACATTTGCACCTGCTCCGGGTTTTTGGGATCGGAACAGATTCGGCCCCATTTATCGTTCTTGCCTTTTTCCCGGGTCAGCACCTTCTTATAGATAAAGTGCGAAGCGATGAAGCCAAAGGTATACATATTTAAAAGAAAGAACACCCCGAGGGCCGCGATAATGATTCCCGTTAAGATCCAATCATTCATATTAAAGTGAACTGCCGTGAGATATTGTACCCTAACGAGGCTTTCAGGTGTGCTAAAATTATTCCGTCCATTTTTGGAAAGGATTCTTTTATGGAAAAATTCGCCATTATCTCCGATAACGCCTGTGACCTCGACAAAGCGTTAAGAGACCGTTTCGGGGTTGATGATCTCATCATCGGCACCGTAACGTTCCCCGATGGTCACACCGAGAAGAGCGACGTCGACTGGGTCAAACACGATCCGGACGAGTACTTCAAATCGATGTCCGACAAGAAGCACATCTATAAGTCCGCGGCCGCGAACGTGGCTGAAATCACCGAGGCTTTTGAGAAACAAGTCAAAGCGGGACGCCCCGTCCTTGCGATTGTCTTATCCTCCGCTTTAAGCGGAACCTATAACTTCTGTCTTAAAGCCGCTGAAGCGGTCAAAGCGAAATTCCCGGCTGCCAAAATCAAAGTCATCGATTCGCAACGTTACAGCACCTCTTTAGGCTCGCTCGTTGTTTATGCTTGCCAGCTCCGAGAGCAAGGCAAGTCCTTTGAAGAAGTCGCCACTTGGGTTGAGGCCAACAAGAACTGCTTCCACCAGATGGGGGTTATGGATGACCTCTTCTTCCTCTCCCGGACCGGCCGCATCTCTAAAGCCAAAGCCTTCATGGGCAACTTAGTCGGCGTGAAACCGATGGCGGATTTTAATGGCCATGGTCTCAGCGAAGTCATCGCCAAGGTCAAAGGGCTAAAGAACGCGTTCCAAGTCACAATCGATTACATGAAGAAGACGATCGTTGATCCGGACAATCAGATTGTTTTCATCGCTCAGAGCTATCGAAAGGAACCGGTCAAGGTTCTCGAAGAGATGGTGCGGGATCAGATTCATCCGAAAGAGATCATTGTGACCCCGGTTGATATGTCCTCGGGCGCAAATATCGGACCCGGTTTAATGGCTTGCTTCTATTATGGCAAACAAATCTCCAACGATTTGGTCGACGAAAAAGCCATCATGGCGGAGCTGACGGGAAAATGAAAATGACGGAAGCGGGGCTTATGAACTCCGCTTCCGTTTTCTTGCTGACTGAGTCTTAAAGACTCAAGGAGAGTCTTTGCGGTTGTCCTTTCCTCTTGCGGGGGCTACAATCACTAAGTCTATTAACAAAAACCATTTATGAATAGTATCGACGGCGCAATGTTCAAAGCGATGGTGACCAATGGTTATCGCGATTTGAAGAGCCACTATAAACACGTTAACGAGTTGAATGTTTTCCCTGTGCCCGATGGCGACACTGGCACCAACATGGGCTTAACGGTCAATGGTGGGGTCGACGCCTTAAAGAATGTGAATTCTTCTTCGCTCCAGGAAGTCGCTGAAGCGATCGGCCGGGGGATGCTCCTTTCCGCCCGCGGCAACTCTGGTGTGATTCTTTCTCAATTCTTTGCCGGCTTAGCCGATGGCCTCAAAGGCTTCGACGAAGCGACGGTTCCCCAATTCGCTCAAGCGATGGAAAACGGTGTGAAATCCGCCTACGCCGTGGTGGTGAAACCGGTCGAAGGCACGATTCTCACCGTGATGAGAGAAGGGGTGGATTACGCGTTCAATAACGCCGATTTCCAAACCTCATTCTCGGATTACTTCACCAACTTAGTTCAGAAGATGAAGGAGTCGCTTGAAAAGACCCCGGAGCTTTTGCCGATCCTTAAAGAAGCCGGCGTTATCGATAGCGGCGGCGCCGGACTGGTCTACATCATCGAAGGGATGGCCCAAGCGATCGGCGGAAGAATCATCGAAGACGTCTCCTTTGATTTCAACGTACCCGCTCCTGAGGATGTCTCGGTCGCTTTCAATGCCGATAGCGCGCTCGATTATGGGTATTGCACCGAATTCATCATGCAGCTTTCGAATAGCAAACAAGGCCCGAAGAAGTTCGTCTTGAAAGAGCTCATTGCCTACTATGAATCGATCGGTGGTGAATCGATCGTTGCCGTTCAAAAAGATACGGTCGTGAAAGTCCATGTCCATACTAAAACTCCGGATAAGGTGATCGCCTACGCTCAGCAATTTGGCGAATTCGTCACCTTCAAGATGGAAAATATGGCGCTTCAACATAACGAGACCCTCATCGAGAAGTCCCGCTATATCGCGACCCAAGTTCAACCGAGCAAACCGCATACGAAACTCGCGTGCGTTGCGGTCGTGCCAAGCGAATCTCTCGTCTCTCAATTCAAAGATTATGGGGCGACGGTGGTCATCAACGCCGGTGAAAAGAATAACCCGGGGGCGGATGATTTCTTGTCGGCCTATAAAGACGCGGAAGCCGACGACATCATCGTGCTGCCAGATAATAGCAATAGCTTACTAGCGGCTCATCAAGCGGCCAAACTTTTCGGAGAAGATCACGTTCACATCATTGAGACCAAGAATCTCGGCGAAGGCTATGCGGCCGTCTCGATCATGGACTTAGCGGACTTAGGTCTTGAAGACAATATCCAGCGGATGGAAAAGGCCGTAAACAATGTCACGACCCTCCTCTTTTCAAAAGCCGTTCGCGATTCGGCCTTCTCGGGAGTCACCATCAACAAAGATAGTTACGTTGGGATTCTGAACGATCAGATTGGCGCTTCGGAACCGACGATTCTCGAGACGATGAAAATTCTCCTCAAGAAGAGCAAGGCCCTCGAGGACAAAGAAGTTATCACCTTTTTCTATGGTTCGGACCTTTCGGAAGAAGACCGCGAAGCCTTGAAGGACTATATCGGTTCGACTTATCCTCTTCTTGAGATTTATGAGATCGACGCTCAGCAAGCCATCTACGATTTAATTGCTACCCTGGAGTAAAAACCTATGAAAAAGATCGTGGTCGATATTTATGGCGGGGACAATGGCCCCGAAGTGGTCATCGATGGAGCCTTAAGCGTTCTAGCCGAACGCAAAGACATCACGATGGTTTTTGCCGGTGATAAAGAGATCATTACTCCGATCGCCCAAGAAAAAGGCGCGGATGAATCGCGGATTGAATACCTCGATACCAAAACCTCCATTACCAACCACGATGATCCTCGTGAGATTTTTCACGGTTACGAGGGCACGTCGTTAGTCCTCGCCTTAGAGGCTTGCAAGAAGGATTCCACTGTGATCGGTATGTTATCTTGCGGCTCGACCGGTGCGATTTTGCTCGGCTCAATCTTCCGGATGGGCTTACTTCCGGGCATTACTCATCCTTGCTTAGCCTGCTCCCTCCCGACCATTCAAAATAACGGACACGTGATTCTATTGGATTGCGGAGCCCGCCTAGATTCGACCCCGGAAGACTTGGCTGATTTCGCGATTTTTGGAAACGCTTATGCCGAGGCCGCTTATGGAATCAAGAATCCGCGGGTTGGTTTACTTAATGTCGGAAGCGAAGAAGGCAAGGGCAGCATCTTGCTGAAGACCGCCTACCCGTTGATCAAGGCTTTACCGATCAACTTCTGCGGCAACATGGAAGGCAACGATTTGCTGATGGGGAACTTCGATGTTTGTGTCACCGATGGTTTCGCGGGCAATGTGATGCTCAAGAACGCGGAAGCGGTCGCTTTAACCACTCGGGGCATTGCGCTTAGGATGGCTGACAAATATAGTTCGGTCGAGGCCAAGAGTGCGTTGAAGACTTTCGGCACCATCGTTTACACCAACTTTGCCTATAACGATTTAGGCTGCTCGATTCTTTTAGGCCCGAGCAAGATTGTCGCGAAGCCTCATGGCAAGGCTTCCGAAAAGACGATTGTTTCCTCCTTGCACCAGCTCCTTAATTTGGCCGATGGTAATTTGATCGCTAAATTGAGCGAGCACTTTAAAAAGAAAGAGGGCAAATGAGTATGGAAGACGAGAAGAAAGACGTCGTCGAAGTTAAGGCGGAAGAGAAGACCGCTTCAAACGAGGCGCCTAAACAAGAGAACGATCCGGACCACGACCACCATCAGGCGATTCATGGTTTTGGGGTCGCTCAACATTGGCTCTTCATTCCGGGGATTGTCTTGAGCGCGGCTTCGCTCACTTTGCTGGTCGTCTTTGCCATTTGGCAGAGCATTGCATCTCAAAACAATTGGGATTCGAACCTCATCAACTTCTTCAATGCGATGGAGAAATTGAACAGTTATTTCTTTGGCTTATTCATCCAAGCCTTAATCGGAGGGATCGTGTTTCGTTGCCTCCTTCATCATTTCAAATCGGACGATCCGAATTGGAAGGATAAGGCGGACGACTATAACGCTTATTGATCATGGCCGATATCGTCGTCAAAGATCTCTGCAAGGTTTATAACCCCGGGCTTCAAAATGAGGTGCGGGCCCTTTCCGATGTCTCCTTCACGATCCCCCAAGGGGAACTGGTCGTGGTCCTCGGAGCTTCGGGCGCGGGAAAATCGACCTTGCTCAATATCTTGGGCGGCATGGATAACGCCAGTTCGGGCCAATATCTCGTTAACAATAAGGATGTGGTCCAATATAACGCGAAAGAACTAAGCCAATTCCGGCGAAAGGATATTGGCTTCGTCTTCCAGTTCTATAACCTCATGCCCAATTTGACTGCGGAAGAGAATGTCCTTTTGGCCGCCTCGGTCGTGGACGCTCCGTTCGACTCCAAAAAGATTCTGGAGGATGTGGGTTTAGCCCAGCGGGTGGATAATTTCCCATCTCAACTGTCCGGGGGCGAGCAGCAGCGGGTCGCGATTGCCCGGGCCCTAGTGAAGAACCCCGAGCTTTTGCTTTGCGACGAGCCGACGGGGGCCCTCGATAGCAAAACCGGCGCGGCGATCATTAAGCTTTTGACCAATGTCGTTTCGGCCTATAAGAAAACGGTCATCATCGTGACCCACAACTCCAAAATTGCGGACATCGCGGATCGGCTCATCCGGATCCAAGATGGCAAAATCATCCTCGACGAAAAGAACCCTTCCCCGAAGAAACCGGAAGAGATTGTGTGGTGAATTATGGGCAAAGAACGCTGCACGTATGACCTCTATTTCCTGAAGAACGTGCCGGGTGCGCTCCGCTATAAACTTGCCCATAAGATGAAAAACTGCACGCGCTTCCGTGGGCAAAAAGGAATTACTCTCGACTTTAGTAACGAGGTCCTTCGTTCCTATATTTCGGCGGGGAAACCTTTCGCCGCGATTCATTTTGGCGGAACCGAACTGGGCGCGATCAACGCTTACGAGAAGATCCGACTTGGCTACAAAAAGAACTTTAAGGAAGCGGTGAAGTATTCGATGAAGAATAACGCTGGCTTCTACCCCTCCGATGATATCCATTTACGCCACTATGGTGAGGCTTGGATCAAAGAATGTGGCAACGCCGACATCTTGGGCATCATGGGTCTTCATATGGAAGATTACTTCCAAAAGAAATATCTTCCCCACGCGAAAATTATCCAATATGAAGGAATGGAGCCCTTGCATGGCAGCTGGACCGAACTCCTTAAAGGCAAGAAGGTGTTAGTCATTTCGCCTTTCACCGCCGAGATCGAAGCTCAATACGCCAAACGCGAAAAGCTCTTTCTCGATGAGCCGTCAATCCTACCGGAATTTGAGCTCAAGCTCTTAACTTCGCCTTTGACCTTGGGTGATGAAAAACCGGTCCTTCCGACTTTCTTCGATGGACTGGATCAGATGAAAGAAGCCATCCGTGGTATCGATTTCGATATCGCTTTGGTGGGATGTGGGGCCTATACCGCTTTCTTGTGCTGCTTTATTAAGTCGATCGGAAAGATGGCGATTGAGACCGGCGGGGCCACCTCAACTCTATTTGGAATCATGGGAAAACGCTGGGAAAAACGGGAGCATGTGGCAAAACACGTGAACTCCGATTGGATTCGACCGTATAATAAAGCCGCTGGTTTCGATAAAATCGAAGGCGGAGCCTATTGGTAAACCATGGAAAAGTGGAAAGAGTACGTCCAACGTTATGACACCATCCTGGCGTTTTTAGGCTTGGAAATTTTGGCGTTGACCGCGTTTGCCTTAGGCGGGGCTAACGGCATTTTGATCTTCCGGATGATCGGATTCTTTATTGCTTTGGCGATGATTCCCTTTATCGAAGTGAACCATAGCCGCAAGGAATTGAAAGGCTACCTCATCACCTTAATTCCCTTATTTGTCTTTGCGATCTTAGGAGCGTTCTCTTCGTTCTGGGTTACGATTTATGGAAACGTTTTCTCGGGGATTGTGAACGACTTAACCGTGATGCTTGGCATCGTCGGTTTCTTTATCATTGGGTATGGGCTCAAGAACATCAAAGTCCTCAAAATGGACTGGATCATGTTGGTTCTCGGTGGGGCCTTAGGTTTATTTGTCTTCATTTCAACCATCTATTCTTTGGCTCGTTATGGTTTCTTCTATGCGGCTCGTTTCTCGGGCATGGTCTATTACTACCAAGGCGCGGTTTTCAATATTGCTGAAGAGACGAAGATTCTTAATGGCTTTGCCTTTAGCGCGGTCAGTTTGAAGTTCGGCTGCATCAGCGCCTTCCTATTAGCTTCCGCTTTGCCCGCCTGCCTTTATGTCTCGCCGAAAAAGGACCTGAAACGGTTCCTCATCATTTTGGGCTTTGGACTTTTAGGTTTAATTTCTCTCGCGGTTATTCCTTATCTCACCGCCCTCAAATTTCTCATTCCGATCTATCTCTTCGCGATCGTTTACCGTTTCATCAAAGTCAAAAAAGAGGCACCCCGTTGGTTGACCATCACCGGTTTTGTCTTGATGTGCTTGGTGGTTCTTGGCTTGCTTATTCTCTTTATTGATGCCTTTTCAAGCCAGTCCTTCTTAGCGAAGCTTCCTTTAGTGGGTCGTTACTTCGGCGAGAATGGTTTCTTCGGCCAAGTCGAAATCGTGATTTCCCGAACCTTCTTCAGCTTCAATGGCGATACCCGGACTGGTTTCAACATCCTGGGCTTCTTATTCGGCGATAAGGTCGTTACGTCGTCGAGCGGCTACACCACGATCGGTGGACTGAGTTTATCGGAGATGCTGACCCGCTCCTTTGAGTTTAATGTTCTTTTCCAAAATGGCTTTATCGCGTTTGTGGCCTTAGTGATCTTCATCTTCATGATGTTCGTCCATGGCCGTAACTACTTGGCCAAAGGCGAAGGTGAGCTCTCGAACCGGATGATCCCGGTCTTGATGCTATTAGGCGGCTTCCTTTATCTCTCGCTCCTTGATGACGAAACCCCGATGGTTTACACCCGCGATTTCTTAGCCGCAACCCGTGGCTCTCAGTTCTATCTGCTTTTCTTATTAGCGGGCTTAGTCTTTAGCCCCAAAGCGGCTGAGCCCGTTGCCGTAGCGGAAAAGACCACCCCGGCCCCTGAGGCCCCGAAAGCTGCTGCGCCGAAAGAAGAGAAAACGTTAGAGGAGGTTCCGCTCAATGAAAACAAATAAATGGATGCTGGTAGCCTTGCCTCTTGTAGCGATGGCTTTAACTTCATGCGCCGATACCGATGAGCTTTATCGAGGCGACAAATACATTGGCAGTGATTTCATTAACAACCATTACAATGATTGGGATTCGAACCTGAAAGCGGTGACTGAAGCGAAAGGCTCTTATACCGTTGATGCTTCGAAACGTTTCGAAGGTTCGGGCGATAAGACAAATCCGAGTCTTAGCGGCCAAAATGGTTGCAAGGATTTAGCGGACAAGCATTCGGAGGCCGTGACCGTCAATGGCGTTCAGCTCCCTTGGCTTTATAATGGCCTTGATATCGCAAACTTTGGCCTCGCTAACGCCGGCGAGCTTGCGGACAATAGCCTCTATGAGCAGCATCAGTTCACTCAGAATAAGAAACTCTCGCTGATTGATTCTTCGTTCTCTTATGGCATCCTTTCCAAACTCTATAACGGTCAGATCCGTTGCGATGCTTGGAACTCTTATGCCTACCTTGAACTCGATGAGACCGGTTATGGAGCGATGTTCCCGAAAGAGCTCACCAGTTCCAAATACTTTGGGATGGTGGTTCGGGGTGGCTCGAACACTCCGGATGGAACCGGACGGCTCACCGATTTCAATATCACGGTCAACTTCTACAAACACCCGTACACCACCAACGTCTATGAGAAATATTCGTTCACGTTCCCGCTAGTTCGTCTTGAGACCAATATCTCGGCGGAGTTCACCGCCTTGGTTGGCTTCTATTGGTCCGACTTTGGCTTCGATCCGAAAGGGATCGTTGGGATGTCGATGACCTATAGCGTCCCCACGGATGGCGACTTCGTTTCAGCGACCGATCCCGCCGCGGCGAGAGCGGAGTATCCGACCTATTCCAACATGGGGGAGACTCACGATTATTACATCTGCCTCATGCTCTACGAAATCATGTTGCCCGATTCGACTTGGTCAGCTTAAAAATTAGGGTTTTACGGGGTCTTCTTCCGCAAAACCCTTTTATTTTGTCTTTTTCTTCGCGGTGAGAAAACGGCTGATATCGAGCCATTCACCCATCTCAAAATCGCATTTATCGTCGTCTAAAATGAGGGTGCCTTTGGCCGGGGTGAACGTCATTTCACCGAAATAGATTTTGCCCGCAACATCATAGAGGTCAACCCGGACGAAGGGGAAGGGCTTCGCTAAGGCCTCGGCCATCCGAACCATCTGGTCAAAATTGTCGGGTTTCTTTAATGGCTCATCCGCTTTCTTCCAGCCATTGAATTGACTGCCATCAAAGGGAGTCCAATCGATGTACATGTTGGTGTAACGAATATCTTCGCCGCGGCCCGTGACCACATAAAGGGATTTGGCCACGCCATTAAAGACATGGATCTTATATTCGGTCGGGAGGTGCTTCTCGTCTCCGATATATTGTTCGATGATGATTTGAGGTTTGATGCCTGAATAATGCCGCTCAATGGTCTTGGCTCCATAGTCGGTCTTAAGCCAATGGTCGAATTTCTTCTTGGCTTTGAAGAGATCGAGATGGTTCTTATCCTTCACGATCAGGTTATATCCCGAAGCGTGACTGCATTTCATAACGAAGCGGTCGGGCAGGGTGTCGAAGTCGATGTCCTCGAAATGATCGTAGATGCCTAAACAGGGGATTAAAGTATCCCCGTAACCTGCCTTTTTCACGAAATCACGGACGGTGACGCGGCCGGCACACTGGATCGTTTCAAAGTCATAGGGATCGACGAAAAGACGAAGGAATTGAAGCTTCTCGGTGTAACGTTTCGGATTCTTGAGGTCGAGGGGATGGTGAGTGATGTATTTGTACTGATATTTCACATAGTTGACGGGCGAGAACTTCCGGACCATTCCGCGAAAGGGGACCACGAGGGCCCGCTTAAATTTGTTTTCATGAAGTCTTGGATTAGCCATTATTCTTTTCCTCCATTTCTTTGCGGTGCTTGGCCGAGAAGGAACTGACGAGTTTCTCCCTCGTTAAGGCGAGGCCGCCGATATAGATAATCGCATCACCCGCGACCATAATCACGAGTTCGAGGACATAACTCTTCCAAATTTCTCCATCTTTCCAAGGAAGCCAGTTCAGCAGATATGGGGCGAAGAAATAAGTGATGAGGGCGATCGCAGCCCCAAAGAGAACGATCTTCAGGTTATTGAGATTGAAGATGGCCTTTAAAGAGTATTCCCGGGTCTCGTAGATTAAGAACACGAGGATGAGGACGTCGGTAACCCCAGTCGCGATTGCGACCCCTAGCGTTTGATGGTCTGGCATAATCGCCAAGGAAAAAAGGAGAGATAATCCAACGTTCAAGACCACGCCGATCAGCATGGTGTAGAGATAGATTTTTTCGCGTTTGGAGGGCAAGAGGATTTCGGTGTAGATGTTGTCCCCGATCGAATAGGTCAGCATCATGATCGAAAGGACAATCAGGACCAAATAGGCATCCTGGTATTGGCTATTCGCGTAGTTGCCAGAGATGAGGGCGGTGATGGGCTTGGCCATTGTGGTCATGGTTGCGATTGCCGGGACCGCGATGAAGAAAGTGATGTTCATCGAATAGCGAATCAAATTTTTGAAGTATTGCTTATCGTCTTTTTGGTAATAGAAGCTGGCCCGCGGCATGAAAACGGCGTAGAGGCTCGTGATGACCGTGATGATGATGTCGATGCCCTTGACCCCGACCGAATAGGCTCCAACCGCGGACTTCGAAGAATCCAGAAACCCAAGGAGCAAGACGTCGGTCTCGTTATAGAGAGTGAGGGCAAAGCTGATGAAGAAAAGGACGATGAGGGGCCTAAGCATCGAGCGGAAATCATAGGACCCTTCCTTCTTGAAGCTGACGTACTTTGGGAGGATGAGACAGTTAATGAGCGAGGTGAGGATGGTCGAAAGGATCGTGATCGAAGCGTAGACGAAAAGGACCCGGGCGGGTTCGGTCTGCTCCTTCACATAGACGAAGGTGAGAACCGCGCTTAAGGCGAGGGTCATGATCGAACGAACCGCGATATAGAAATGCTTCTCAAGGGCGATATAGACCCATTCGAAACTGAAGACGCCGGCCAAGAAGTTGATCGAGAGAAGGAAGCCTAACTGCATCGTTGTTTGGTCGTTAAAAGCGGGTAGGCCTGCCATGATCGAGACCATGAGACCGAAACTCAAAATCGTCATGAAGGCTTGAAGCAAAAAGAATTCTTGGACCTTGTGGGAGAAGGCTTTTTTATCGTCCCGAACTTTCACGCATTCCCGAATCGCGATATTGGGGATGCTGATTTTGGCGAGAATCAAAAAGTAATAGACGAAGGTGTTGACCCAAGTGTAGAGACCGAGGGTGGAGTCGCCAAGAATTCGGCACACATACGGGAAAGTGATAAACGAAAGAATCGTGAGGGTGAGGGTTCGGATCAAATTGATCACGACGTTCACCCGAACGTTGCTGCTGCCATTACTCGGGACTGGTTTTTTCGGGATGGCTTCTTCCATAGTGGAACTCATTATAAATATCTATTGGGCTTTTTTCTCTCTTTTTTGAGAGAAGGGGGCCGAATACATCGCGCAGGCGAGAGCAGAATCAAAGCCGTTGGTCGTTATGAAGAACCCGGCTCAATAAACTATGGAAGGTTCGGGAAGTCGCTTCCATGCCGTACTTCGTGAGGACGTTACTTTCGGAGGTATTCAGTTTGAGGTTAATGAATTTCTTCCGGGCGTCGAGATGGTCATGGAAGAAACGCTTAATCCCGATCATGTTATCGCCGGTTTCAATCCAGTTCACGTCGTTTGGGAATAAGGTCATTAACCGGGTTTGCTTGGTCGAAAGAATCGGCTGACCCGCGGCGAGATATTCGAGCATCTTGGAGGGGATGGAATTCTTATCGAGATCCTCGTTGAATCGACGGGGATTGATATTGAGAGAACTATGACGTTCGTAGTTATAGTTTTCGGCCCGCCCAACTTGGCCTAAATAGACGATGCGAGGATTCATGAACGCGGCAGCCCGGACTTCCGCTTCATAGGGGCCATGACCCGCGATTAAAAGATCATAATCGGGCTTCTCCATTTGGTAGGCGGCGATTAAAGCCGGAACCCCATATTTGATATACAGGGCCCCGCCAAAATAGATGTAAGGCTTGTTATAAAGGGGGAAGCTCCGAGGGTTCGGCTCGACCACGCCTTCGGTGATTGCAAAGTTTCTTTGATGGGGGTTAAAGAGATCGATTAAGGAGTTCGATAACGAGAAGAAACCGTCCGCGTTATGGGAGAGTTTGATGACTTTTTTTACATAGGCGTGAGTGACCCCGGAAATATTGTTAGGATTATCAGTCAGAATCGCGATGCGCTTCACTCCGAGCTTATGTGAAAGAATGGCCGCGGCTTTGGCTAGATAAATATTGAGGGAATCGTAGACGATAATCGTGTTGCTCTGCTGAGTGTAGTCGAAACGTTCTTCGATAGTCTTCGCAATGGTCTTTGCGAGGCTAAAATAACGCTTAAACCGATTCTTTGGGGCTTCGAAATAGAAGAAATCAATCACGCTTTTGCCTTCGAAGTTGCCTTCGTAAACGATGTGTTCGAACGAAGGAACGATCGAATAGACCTGAATGCTATCTTTGAGCGAGATCGCCCGGATGATTTTATTATGAAAATTCTGCCCGGCCGGGTTTGGTTTTTTGTTGGCGAGATGAACGAGGAGACGGAAATCGTCATCCCGCATCGCGGTGGTGAGATAGATGACGTTCATAGATGGAATTCCTTTACGAGACGATCGAATTGTTCGAGATGGAATTTGGCACTGATCTCAATGGTGTTTTGCTTAGCCACTTCAATCGCGTTAGATTGCATCACGGGGTCGACGGATTGGGCAATCGCATGCTTAATCGCTTCGGGATCGCCCAAATCAATCAAGAAACCATCATACCCGTTTTTGATGAGGTGGGCGGCGGCATTAACGTGGCTAGAAGAGACAACGGGGAGCCCTTGGGAGAGCGCTTCATTGATCACGTGGCCATAGATATCTTCTTTGCTCAAGAAGACAAAAGCGTCGCAAGCCCGGAAGAGCCTTAGCAGTTCCTGATGAGGCCGGAAAGACATCAAAATCACATTATCGAGACCGAGATCTTTCTTCTCTTTTTCGTAATCTTTCTTTTGTTTGCCTTCACCAACGAGAAGCAACGTCCATTCTTTCGGCATCGCTTTCCAAATCGCAATCAGTTCGCTGAAATTCTTTCGTTCAATAAACTGGCCCGAGGAAACAAAAATCTTCTCGCCCGGCAGATGAATTCGATCGCGCAACGATTTCTTTTGGTATGGCGTGTAGGGCGAGGGCAAGACCTCTTCCGCGAAGATCGAGGAGTAAGGATAAAGCAAAATCTTGCTGGAGTCCGCTCCATAATGGGTGAGGTAACTTCCCGAATTCCGATCGGGACAGAAATAGGCATTCGCACCTTTGATGTAGGAGCGCTTGATTTCGAATTTGATCGCGTTTTCTTTGGGTTTAATAAGCCCACCATTGATGTAGAAAATGTAGGGGATGTGGTGATGCTTCAAATAAGTGATTACGTTTCGTTCCGTTAGGGTTCGCCAGCCATTGATCACGATGAGATCATAATGACCGTTTCGGATCATACTCACTGGCTCTCGGGTCCAGTTATTGATGCCACCAAGCTTAAGGGAATGAGCAATAATCGCATGGAAAGTGAGCGGCTTTTCTGAATAGAAGATGGCGTTACGGCCCGCTTCATTGGCCCGCTCGAAAAGGACGGTAAGGTCGCAGGATTTCCCCAATTCGTTGAAGAAATCGACCTTATAGGGTGCGGGGTGGTTGAAGAGCCAGAAGACTTTCATATTGTTAATTATATCGCACACGCGCGAACCGAAAAACTTATAATAAAAATATGCTCAGTGATTGGAAAGACCTTTTTGACCACGTGAAGGAACAAGAATATTCGAAGTCTCTTCATGCTTTTTTGGACTCGGAATATAGCAAATACACTATCTACCCTCCCCGTAATTTGGTCTACCAGGCCTTTGCCCTCACGAAACCAAGTGACCTCAAAGTGGTCATCATCGGTCAGGATCCTTATCACAACCCCGGTCAAGCGATGGGGATGTCTTTTTCGGTGCCCAAAGGTACCCCAATCCCGCCGTCACTTATCAACGTCTACAAAGAAATTCAGTCCGATCTCAATATCCCGATGGATTTCAATAACGGCGATCTCACGTGCTGGGCGGAACAAGGGGTGCTTTTGCTGAATGCTTATTTGACCGTTCGGGCTGGTCAGGCTCTCTCTCATCAACGGGCCGAATATGACAATTTCATCGCGGACGTGATGCAATATATCGATAAATTGGACCAGCCGATCGTCTTCATGCTTTGGGGAACTTTCGCTCGGAAATACTTGCCGTTCATTCAGAACCCGAAACACTTCCCCCTTATCGCTTCTCACCCCTCGCCTTTAGCCGCGAATTATGGGGGCTGGTTTGGCAAGCATCTTTTCAGTCAATGCAATACTTTGCTCGTAGAGCATGGGTCCACCCCTATTGACTGGGGTAACAAATAGAGACTAGACTAACTTTATTCCGGAGCTCGCCAGTAGCGGGCTGAGAGGAACCTTGTGCAGGTTCGACGGCACCTGATCCAGGCAATGCTGGCGGAGGGAGCGTTTTTTCCTCCGAGGGTCCTAGCGTCCACCGGAGGTATTTTTTATGGACAGCAAAGAATCTTCGCAACAAGTCGAGTCGAAAAAGAATGAAAACTGGGTGACTAAGACCCTCGATTTCATGTATAAGAACGTCGTGTGGATCGCTCTTGGGATTGCGATTTTGGCTTACATCGGTTTGGCTTTCCCCGCCTATTCGACCAAGTTGCAAGGAAGCGACGATCGGATCGGGGTTTATGCCGCTTCGATTCTCGGGGCGCAAGGTTATGCGTTCGATCCGTGGATTTTGATTTCGTGGATTCTCCCGGTTGTTGGCGTGGTTCTCGGTTGTTTCCATCGGAAAAACAAGCAATTCACTTCCGCGGCCATGATGGTTTTGCTTCTCGCCGGTGTTATGCTCATCATCGGAAAAGACTTCTTCAATAACTCTTCGGCCAGCATCATCAAAACCGAGAAAACCGAATACGCCTTCGGCGGGATCTTCCCGGCCGTTTGCTGCTTCATGGGGTCGCTCCTTTGCCTTATTGGCGGTTACGAGAACGATTCCTATTCGACGATGGACTTAGTCGAATCGGGGATGCTCGTTGGCCTCGCCGTTGTTCTCAATTTCATCAAACTTCCAATTCAGGTTGAAGGCTCCGTCAATTTCCAGATGTTACCTTTGTTCATCTTGGCGTTGAGAAAAGGACCGCTGAAGGGATTCATCGGAGCGGGCATCGTTTTTGGAATCATCACTTGTTTTACTGACGGGTACGGCCTTTATCTCTACCCGTTTGACTACCTCGTTGCTTTTGGTGCTTGCGCAATCATGGGCTTCTTCAAGCCGCTTATTTTGGGAAAAGACCAAACGGGATACAACATCAAAGGAGAGATTTGGATTCTCGTTGGCGGTATTCTTTCAACCGCGATGCGCTTCGTTGGCCACTGCGTTTCATCAATCGTTTTCTTTGGGCTCGATGTTCCGGGTGCCTTAATCTATAACGCCGCCTATGTCTTCATTTCTGGCGGGATCGCTTTAGCAGTTTTGATGGCGATGTATGGTCCATTAGTGAAAGTGAATCTCTACTTCAACGATCGAGCGATCAAAAGAATAAATTAGTTATTTTGGTGGCGCGCGTGTTATAGTCCTCTTGTCTTGAGGACATTATTATGACCAAAAAAACATCGAAATCCGTTGCTCCGAAGAAAGCAAAAGCGGAGCCGAGAGACGTCACGGCCCCAATTGTGGAACCAAAACCCGTCGAAACCAAACCAGCGGAACCGGCGGCTCCCGTCGATGATGATTTTGCGGATGCCCATCCTTTCGTCGCAAAGGAAGAGCCGAAACCGGCTGAACCGGTGAAAGAAGAAAAACCGGAACCGAAACCCGAAGAAAAGAAGCCGGAAGAACCGGTCTCTTATACCTATGACGATGAACATCTGCAGGCGGTCGAAACTGCCCGGCAGGACTTCTTCAAACAGTATAAGAAAGACAATACGACCAAACTTATCGTTTCGATCGCCGTGGTTTTGGTGATCATCGCGGGTTGGATTATTCCTTATTTAATTCCGGGATTAAGCACCAACATGCCGCTTATCATTTCGCTTTCCGTCGCTGGTGTTGCGGTTGTTGGCTTAGGGATCTATTCCTATTTCTTCCGGAAACACTCCGACGCTGAAATCAAAGAGTACTTCAAACGTTATTACGCTGCGAGCTACGATTACGCCTTAGAAGATCTGAACGTTAAAGGTTTTCATGCCGATCTCGACATGAAGCTTGACCAGAAAGAATTCACCGATAACGGCATGTACGATGACGTCTACAAAGTCGGAAGCCGTTATGGGGCGAGTTTCACCTATAAAGGCCGCGATTGTGCGATCGTCGATGCCGCTTCGCAAATCAAAGGCAAGAAAGCGCTCGAGACCACCTTTGTTGGCAAGTACCTTCGGATGCCGAACAGTTATTACGGAACTGGCCTCGTCATCTACTTTAAAGGTAACGATCGGGCCCTACCGCCCAGCTGCCTCAAACGGATGAACTGCATCGAAGAAAACGCCAAATATGCGGTCTATGGCGATAACGAAGAGAAACATTGGCTCACCCACGCGATTCGTCAGGCGTTCGCTCAAGTGGCAACCAACAAGACCTTGGTCGATGTCGCCATCGCGATTAAACCGGCTCGGACCTATATGTGCCTTGGCTACGAAGATGATCTGATGGTCATCCCGCTCCAAAAGCCCTTTAACCCGAATCCGAGCAAAGAATTCAAAGCCGATCTCAAACAGTTCTTGGAGATTGGTCTTCTCTTCGATCCGAAACATCCGGGCGAGTAAAATCCCTTAAGCCCACCTTCCAAACAAAGGTGGGCTTTTTCTATTCCGTCCACGCGCGTACAATAAATAAACGGCGATAAGCGTTAATAAAGAGAATGAGCATCGCGGATTTCTTTAATGCCGGAGTGAATCAACCTTGGCTTTTTGTAGCAGCCATCCTGACTTTAGCTGTCGTTTTTATTAACGGCTGGAGCGATGCCCCCAACGCGATTGCTACCGCGGTCTCTACCCGTTCTATCGATGCCCGAAAAGCCGTTATCATGGCGGCGATTTTCAACTGCCTTGGCGTGATAGCCATGGGCTTTCTTTCCAAGGTTCTGGCCACCGGGGTCGCTTCGACGGTAGCCAATATCGTTTCTTTACCGACTAACTCGGCTGGCGAGCTGATGCCACAAGAAGCTCTCATCATGATCAGCGTGGCGATGCTATCCATCCTCATTTTCTCGACCATTGCGACGTTGATTGGCTTCCCTTCCTCCGAAAGCAATGAGCTTCTTGGGGGGTTAACTGGAGCGTCAATTGCCTATGTGGCAATGAACGGAGGATCGAACTGGTTCTCCGGAATCAATTGGGGCCAATGGCTTACGACAATCATCGGTATTTTTGCCTCGCTTGTTATCGGTTTCATCTTGGGGTGGATCTTCGTTAAAATCCTCGAACTCATCTGTCGGAAAATGAAACGTTCAAAAACAACACGATTTTTTGATATAGCCCAAGACTTTTCCGCCGGGGCAATGGCTTTCATGCACGGGGTTCAAGACGGCTTAAAGTTCATCGGGGTTTTCCTGATGATTGTTGCGGTGGCTAATGGCAAGGCCGAGGTCGTGACCACCGATATTCCAACCTGGGTTATTTTACTTGTCGCCGCGGTCATGTTGATCGGCACTTGCTTCGGCGGGTATAAGGTGATCAAAAAGGTCGGCGTTGGCATGGCCAAACTGGAAAAATATCAAGGTTTTGTGACCGATCTAGCGGGATCTGTGGGGCTTTTGATTGCCACTTTTGCGGGCTGGCCGGTCTCAACGGGTCAGGTTAAGATGAGCGCGATTCTAGGTTCTGGAGCCTCCAAAGGGATCCGGCGAGTTCGCTGGGATGTCGCCGGCGAAATGATCCTGACTTGGCTCATCACTTTGCCAGTCGCGGTCTTACTGGGCGGAGGGTTGACTGCTTTACTCTTAGCTATCTTTAAATAAGGGGCATAAAAATATGTTTGGAAAAGCGAAAACGAATTACTATTACGATAGCTTCCCGCGTTTGGCCGAGTACGCCAAAAAATGTTCGGAAGCCCTCTTGGATTTCATGGAACATTTTGACCACGCTAAATTAAAAGAAATCAAAACCTCGATCCATGTGATTGAACACGAGGCTGATGACGAAAAGCATGCCGTCATGGAAAAACTGACCCGCGAGTTCATGACCCCGATTGATCGGGAAGACATCTTGGAACTGTTACGCCTAATCGACGACATCACCGACGCGATTGAGGAAGTTCCGTTAAAGCTCTATGTCTACGATTACCACGAACTCCCGGCTGACACGATCCACTTCGCCAAAGTGGTGGACCAGTGCATCGAGAAAACGGTCATTTGTCTCCAACACTTCCCGGAATTCCCCAAAGAAGGGGTTCTAAAACCTTATATTCAAGAGGTCATTAAACTCGAAGAAGAGACCGACGATATCTACGAAGAAGATATGCATACGATGTATATGACGATCACCGATGGATTTGCTCGCCACCGGGGTGAAGCCATGTATACCATGCTTGAAGAGACGGCCGACAGGTGCCGCAACGTTTGTAAATTCGTCGAAACGATTATGTACAAAAACTTGTAAACCTTTGAAGCGGGTTTACAATGGCCTCGGGTAAGACCGAGGCCTTTTTGGTCGAAGTCTTCGTCAGGAAGAACAGATGAGCAGCATGGATCCGAGGTTTGATCGTTGGATGAAAGTCCAAGCGTACAAGCATGACGGGCTTTTACATCGGCAATGGAGCCCGGCTTTTTTGGTCCAAGAAACTCAAGATTATTGGGCTTTAGCCTCCAAGGGCAGTTCGGTTACCGAATCCGATGGCCGGAAATGGATGACCCGCGAACACGCGATCTTCCTTTTATTTAAGAAACGCTGGATGAATGTCATTGCCATGTTTAAAGAAAATGGCGGGATCTGCTATTACGTCAATATCGCGACTCCGACTTTACTGGACCAAGGCTATTTGAAATATATCGATTACGATCTGGACGTGAAACTTTATCCCGACATGGTCGAACGGACTCTCGATGAGAAGGAGTTTGAACGGCACGTTCTTACTTATGGCTATCCGCCTGATCTCACCGCGGCGATCGAGAAGAGCAAGAAAGAAGTCCAAGAAATGATCGCTAAAAAAGAATTCCCCTTCGTGGATTCCGTGATTGTTGCCCTCTATCAAAAGTTTATCGACGAAAATAAGCCTATTCTTTCAAAGCCACAATAGCCGCGATTGCTTTATCCGCGTCTTCATCGCCGTGGGCGATTCGTTTGATTTTGCCTTCGTAGGAGCAGCAATCTCCAATCGCATAAACATGAGGTTCGGCTTGGCAATTCGAGTCCACTAAGGCGCCAAAGGTCGGGCCAGGTTTTAGGCCAAGTAAAGAAGGCGAAGGAACTGAGCCGTAGTTGACCAACAGGTAGTCGGCCTCAAGTGAAACGAGAGTGTGGTCGTTGACGTTTTCGATGATGACGCCAGTGCATTTATCATTCTTTTCGATAAGAGCGTGCGGAATATACGGTAGATAAAGGGTTACCGGGCAGCCTTTGATCGTGTCGGCATTCCCCCGGAACTCGGTCCGGCGGTGGACTAAGCTCACGCTTGGAGAGATTTTCGAAATCTCTTTGGCCCAATCGAGCGCGGAGTCGCCACCCCCGAAGATAACAACCTTCTTATTCGTGAGGAATGAGAAGTCTTTTAAGGCGTAGAGAATGTTGGAATAACGCTCTTCGTTAACTAAACCCAAAGTCCGAGGCTTATAGAAGCCTAAACCTGTCGCCAAAATCAAATTCTTGGCCTTCATATCGCCTTGGGTAGTTTTCAAAGAAATCCCTTCTTTTTCATGGGCAAATCCTTGAACCGTCACTCCGAAAATCACATTCACGGGGTCGACCTTTTGAACTAAAGAGGCGATGTAGTTCTTACTGATGATTGAAGGGATGCCGGGGATATCCACGATCTCTTTTTCCGGATAGAGGCTGAGGGTTTGCCCGCCTAAAGAATCCGAAGCTTCGAGCAAGCGATAAGATAGCCCGGTTTCCTGGCATTTAATCGCCGCATATAATCCGACGGGACCTCCACCGACGATGATGCAATCCAACATAGTGAATAACCTCATTGCATATCCTAGCATATTTTAGGGTGATATAATCACCCTCGCGGACAGCAAATATTATGAATTACACATTCCAAACTCATTCGAAAGTCGAGACCCATAAGCTCGGCCAAAGAATCGCCCCCTATTTCAAGGCGGGCGATGTCGTGCTTCTCAAAGGCGACCTCGGCGCGGGCAAAACCACCTTGGTTGGCGGGGTGGCGGATGCTTTAAAGTGCCAGGAAGATGTAATCTCCCCGACCTTCAACATCATGAAGTGCTACTTCAAAGGCACTTTGCCTCTTTATCACATCGACGCCTACCGGCTCGAGAATCAGAACATTGAACTTGGTCTCGACGAATTCATCGAAGGCAACGGAGTCTGCTTCATTGAATGGCCGATGTATGTTCAGAAGCTTTTGCCCCCGGAGTGCTTGGAGATTGTGATCAAAAATGTCGGGGGCGATAACCGCGAAATCACGATGACTTCCCCGAACGCTCATTTTGACGAAATCATCTCGTCGGTGAAGGAGGCTTTCTAATGTACGCTTTATTGCTTGATAGCTCGAATACCGCGCTTTCGGTTGGCTTAGCGAAGGATCACCATCTGATCGATGAGATCTCTTATGAAGCCTGGCAAAAGCAATCGGAATACATGGTTGCGGAGATCGATAAAATCCTCAAGAAAAACAAGGTTGATCGGAAGGAACTCGCTTTTGTCGCTGTGACGAAAGGACCGGGTTCTTATACCGGGATTCGGATCGCCCTTACCATCGCTAAAACGATTGTATTCGCACTTAGCATCCCTCTTTATCTCGTCTCTTCGCTCGAGATGATGAAGATCAAAGGGAAGGCGACTATTTGTTTGACCAATGCCCGGAGCCAGCGGAGTTACATCGGGGTCTACGAAGACGATAAAGAGATCCTCTCCGATCGAATCATGGATAATCCCCAAGTGATTGCTTATGCGAAGGAACATCCAGATTATGTTCTTTCGGGCGAACTGGGATATCTCGGCCTTCAAGGTCAAGCGGTTGACGTCCTTCAGAACCTTAACGAAGCCGATACGGCAAAGAATCTTTGTGCCGAACCCTTGGGGGCTCGTCCGGTTTATCTTAAGGACTCCTATAGCGATTCCGAAATCAAGATCATTGTTCGGAAAATGAATTCCTCCGATATGTCTTCGGTCATGCGGATTGAAGACGCCGCATTCAAGAATCCTTACACCGAGAAGCAGATGAAATACGAGCTAATGGAGAACCCCGTGGCAACGATTTTGGTCGCGGTGGTGGATTCCAACGTTGTCGGTTTTATCGACTTCATGATCACCTTTGACTCGGCGACGATCAATCAGATCGCGGTCGATGAAAAGTTCCGGAAACGGGGCGTGGGGACCCAGCTTATCGGCGCGATGGTGAAGACCTGCCAAGCCCAAGAAGACGAAGTCGATTTCGTCACCCTTGAAGTTCGGAACAGCAACACTAATGCTCAACGTTTCTATAAAAAACATGCGTTTGAAGTCATCACGACCAAACCGAAATATTATGACGATGGCGAAGACGCCATCTACATGGTGAGGAGCATCATCAATGACTAGGATCTTAGCAATCGAATCGAGCTGCGACGAAACCAGCGTCGCCATCACCGAAGATGGCAAACTTTTAGCCAACGTCGTCGCCACCCAGATCGCCGTCCATGAAAAATATGGCGGAGTCATGCCGGAAATCGCTTCGCGTCTCCATACGGAAAATATCACGGTTTGTTTAACCGAAGCCTTAAGGCAAGCTAAACTCAAACCCGAAGATATCGATGCTTTCGCGGTGACCCGGGGCCCCGGTTTAATCGGATGCCTCCATGTCGGATTGCAGGCAGCCAAAACTTTGGCGATGCTCTATCAGAAACCCTTAATTCCGGTTCACCATTTGGCGGGCCACATCTATGCGAACGAATATGTGGGGACCTTGAAATTCCCGCTTCTCTGCGTCGTCGTATCGGGTGGCAACACCGAACTCGTCATCATGAAAGGCGATCTCGATTTTGAAATCATCGGGGAAACCAAGGACGATGCAGTAGGTGAATGCTACGACAAGGTCGCTCGGGTCTTAGGGCTTCCTTATCCGGGCGGACTCCCAATCGATCAGCACGCTAAACTCGGCCAGCATACCTATGATCTCCCGGAACCCAATGCGGGTGAGGGCAAATACGACTTCTCTTATTCTGGCTTAAAGACTTCAGTCATCAATCTGGTGAATACCCTCAAGATGAAAGGCGAGCCGGTCCGTTTGGATGATATGGCCCGTTCCTTCCAAGATGTTGCGATTGGAATGATCCTCGAAAAAGCGACTCAAGCCGCCCAAGATTACCATGTCAAACAAATGGTTTTGGCGGGGGGCGTGTCCGCGAATTCGTATCTCCGTGAGCAAATGAAGAACCGGTTGAATGGAACCGGAATCGAATTAATTATTCCTCCGCTTTGGTGCACGACCGATAACGCGGCCATGATTGCCAAGGTCGCCGAGCATCTCTATGCGCGAAAAGTATTTGCCCCGTTAACTCTCGGGGTCGATCCCAACTGGAAGATTTCCGATTGGGCAAAATTCGATTAACACGTCACCCGAAGTTCTTTGATATACGCGGCTCGAGCTGAATTGTCCCAATAGGCGAAGTAGCCTTTGAGGATGGTATAAGTGTAGACGTCGTATTTTTTGCCATCGATTGTCACGGCCTCCGTGGTCGCAGTGGCTTCTTCTTCGCTCGGGTTCATCGTTGAGCCGGTATAAACGGTCGGAATCGCTTTATAGAGATTGTACTGATTCGTTTTGTCCAAGATGAAAAGGGTGAGGATGCCCGACATTTGCGTTTCGTTATAGATTGAACCGGGATCAAGGGTAACCGTGGTATCGCCGTCTTCTTTGCCTCGAGCGACTTGAATATGCCCCGCGTATTCGCCGGTGCCTTGCTGAACTTGATTCACCATGAATTTCGCTTCTCCGATGGTGACTTCCGTACTCGGAAGATATTTGCTTTGCGCGGTGGCCGGAAGGAGAGACGAAGTGAAAGAGACGGACCCGCCCGGTGCGACTTGCGAACTGGAGATCGAGGTCGTCGAAGAAGGATCCGAAACGGGGCTGCTACTCGGCTCAGCCGAAGAGGAACTCTCAATCACCGAAGTACTTTCAGCCCCAAAGGAACTTTCAGCCACGGAAGTGGTGGATTCTTTCGATTCAGAACTGGAAGAGGATGAACTCCCTTGAGCGGAACTTGAGACACTGATGTTCCCGCAAGAAGCCAGTAAGACGGTCGATAGCAACAAAAGGATTCGCGATGTGGTTTTCATGATATTTTCTCCATGGCGAGTATAGCCTTTCTCCTCCCCCAATCCTAGGAATAAAGGCGTCAACCCAACTTTGGAGTTTCTTTTGCTAAAAGCAAAGACCTCTACTCTTTTTCTCTTTTCGCCTTTATACTAAACGCATGCAACCAAAAGCCATGACTGTCCATGAACTCTTTGAAGAGTTCGCTTCGAAAAAAGATCTAACCGCGCTGAACCCTGTTTATCTTGAAGGCTGGGTTCGGACCAACCGCGATAACGGATCGATCGGTTTCATTGAACTCAATGATGGAACCTGCTTTAAGAATCTCCAAATCGTTTATGACTCCGCGATCAAGGATTACGCCAAAGTCGCTCATATTTTGACCGGGGCTTCGATCGCCGTGAAAGGCGAAATCCGACTCACCCCTGCCATGAAACAGCCTTTTGAGGTCCACGCCGCCGAGATCACGATCTTAGGTGATGTCGATCCCGATTATCCGTTACAAAAGAAATTCCACACGATGGAGTATCTTCGCGATATCGCGTATTTACGTCCGAGAACCAATACCTTCACTGCCCTCTATCGGGTCCGGAGCGTTTTGGCGATGGCCATCCACGAATTCTTCCAGGGCAAAGGCTTCATCTATGTCCATACCCCCGAGATCACCGCGAACGATGCCGAAGGGGCCGGTCAGGTTTTCACCGTGACCACCGATGCCAAAGATCCGATCAATGATTTCTATGGCCGCCGGGCTTCCTTAACCGTTTCGGGTCAGCTCCATGTCGAAGCTTTTGCGATGGCGTTCCGCGACGTTTATACCTTTGGTCCGACTTTCCGGGCCGAAAAGAGCAACACTCCGCGGCACGCTTCCGAATTCTGGATGATTGAACCCGAAATCGCCTTTGCTGATCTTGAAGATGATATGGTCTTGATGGAAGAGACCATTAAGTTCTGCATCCGTTATGTCCTCGAACATTGCCCGGATGAGATGACTTTCTTTGATACCTACATTGCCAAAGGCCTCCTCGATAAACTGAACCATGTTTTGAACACTCCGTTCACCCACATGGAATACACCGAAGGCATCAAGCTCCTTCAAGAAGCGGTCAAGCAAGGCCACAAGTTCGATAACTCCAACATTGAATGGGGCATGGACCTTCAGAGCGAGCACGAACGTTATCTCACCGAAGAGATCGTTAAAGGCCCGATGTTCCTTATCAACTATCCGAAGGAAATCAAAGCTTTCTATATGCGGGAAAACGATGATGGCAAGACTGTCGCCGCCTGTGACTGCTTAGTCCCGGGCGAGGGCGAAATCATCGGTGGTTCGCAACGTGAGGAACGATACGACGTCCTGAAAGCCAAGATGGATAAGATTGGCAACACCAAAGGGTTGGAGTGGTATTTAAACCTCCGGAAATACGGTGGCTGCATCCACTCGGGCTTTGGAATTGGCTTTGATCGGTTGCTCATGTATATCACCGGCGTCGCGAATATTCGGGATACTGAACCCTATCCGCGGACGTCGTCTAACTTAAAGTATTAATCCCTATGAATCCTACTCCGAACCAAAACCCGAATCCGAACCCTCAAGATTCTTTTATTTCGACCTTGCCAGTCGAACCCGATGATGAGGAAACCCGGAAAGGGATTGCTCGGACTCGCGTTTTCTGGCTTTTCGTCTTCTTTTCGGTGGTCACGACCGCGTTCTTAGTTTGGGAAATCGTCGACCTCGTGTTAACCTTAAAATAATTTATGGCAAAGGTGGAAGACCAGGCGGCTTTTCTAAAGAAGCAAGCCCATGTGGCCCGGGTGACCAAGGTTGGGCTCGTTTTCCTTTGCATCGGCTCGGTTCTTCTTTTCCTCGACGCCCTTTTTGAGCTCATTGTTTTCATCGCTTCGCCTTTCCAAAACGCGGTCAAATGGAATTCCGTCCCCGATATGATCCAGTACTGTTTGACCCCGGTCATGATTGTCTTCATGGTCCTTTCGGGGATCGGGGGATTCTCTTACGCGAAAGGCAAGGGGCCCTTTATTTCCTTTGTGTCTTTGATGGCGGTTATTTTATTGGTCGTTCTCACCGCTGACCTGATTCTTTCGATTATTTCTTTAGTGCAAGACGGAAATTGGACGACCTTCGGGCTTAGCCTGATCTCCCTACAGTTTTCCGGTCTCTTTTATTTCATTGGCTGGGTTCTCGCCAAAGACGATTTCGCCTGAATTCCTTAAGAGTATATGAAAAGCGGTTCGGTCTCCCGAATCGCTTTTTTGATGCTTTAGTCCGACGGCGGAAGCGGGGGAACCTTGCTGGTATCGATGTCGTTAGCCTTATAGCCCTCCAAACTCTTGGAGAAAACATCGCGGCTTCGTTTTTGCAGTTGAAACGCTCGGCTGATGAAGGCTTGGACGATCACGAGGTACCAAACTCCGCCAACGAGGATAAAGAGAACTTCGAAATAGGAAGCGATGTGAGCGACTTCAATTCTCGGGGCGTGGATGAGCTTCGGCCACTTCGCTAAAAGGGTGAGACCAAAGACATGAGTCCAAATATCCGAGTCGTTCCAATCCCACACGAAGAAGAGGTCACCAAATTCGGCGAAAATGTTGTTGCCCCAAGTGGTGGTGGCCAAACAATAAATGACCCAAATGAGGACCCCCGTGGCAAGGATTGCGAAGGGAATTAAGCTTTGGCGATAGAGGCGGCGGTGGTTCTTTTTGCGGCCGAGAATCCGGAATTGCGACGGGGTGGTGACCACATGGGTTACTGTGACGTCGTGCATCATCGTGTCCGCGTATCTAGCTTGGTATTGCATTGTCTTACGCACTGCCATGCCTAATAGACCAATCAAAACGAAGAGAATCACCAAAATGATGATAAGGGCGATTAGCGCCCGCTTATCATTTTCCGACATCTCAATGGAGGCGAATAACGGGATGCGTGCCATTATTTTTTATCCTCCGCGCTCGTGTCGATCACATCTAAAGGATTCGCTTGTTGTTGCTGCGGGATTTGGCCGGGTTGAGCGGAATGAGAAATACCATAAGGTTGCTGAGGTGGAAGTTGATTTTGATAGGGAGATTGGTTCGGATATTGTCCTTGAGCTGGACCGCCCATCTGTTGATAAGGAGGCTGCGGTTGCGGGGCGACTTGAGGATTGGCGGGTTGGCCCATTCCTGGAACCCCAGGCTGGCCCTGACCCGGATAATAGTTCTGCTGGAGATAGACATTGGTCTGGGCAGGTTGCGGCGTGCCGGCATTTAATGCTTGTTGAGATAAGGCAGTGAGGATCTGATAGGCCTTCAGGTCTTCCGGATACGGCGGGAAAAGTTTTTTGCCCGAGAAGAAATTCACGAGCATGATCACAAATTCGACGAGGAAGACGATGACTCCATAGACCGCAAAGAGAACCAAAAAAACGCAGAGAAAAGGGAAAAGAAGGGCGTAGAGAATTCCTAATCCGAACATTTTGAGGAATTGCATTCTTCTATCCTAATGCATCTATTCTACTTTAGTAGCGGGTTTCTTCAAAATCTTGTTGAGCAAGGCGGCGATGCAACCGCTCACTAACGGGAGATCGAGCAAGATTAGCCCCTGGCCTTCCGCTAATAAAGAATAGCAGCCGGCGAATGCAAAGAAAGACCCTAACAGCAAAACTCCGCCGACGATGTAGACCACGATTGGGGCCCGAGGGTTAAATAAACTCGCGACGGAGAAGCACGACCAATAGAGGGTGGTGATCAAGAAGACATACCCTAGGATTTGTTCCCAAAAGGATAGAGCGAACGAAGCGACACCAAAGACGATTCCGATGATCGGATAAACCCAGCTGATCCAATCGTCCTCAGCTTCTTGCTGATTGAGGTGAGAGAGTTCCCCGGTCATGAAAAGATGGCTGAGTCCGGTTTGACCTAAGGCGTAGGCGAACATCGCGGCCGGCACGATATTGATCATTAAGGGGGAACCCGCCACCCCTAAAAGCTCCTCGATAAAGGAGACCATGTTGACTTCATAGATCCACTGAATCAACCAAATCGAACCATAGGTGATGAGCATTTGAAGCCCCGTCACGAGAAAGACGATGATAGAAACCGGGACTTTGGTTTTCCTTAGAACCCCATAGGCGAGGCCAGTGAAAATCGAGGGGATCACATAGAAGAGGGTATTCTTCATATCCCAGGCGGTCGCAGCGAGACAGACCCCGATTGTGGCGAGAAGATAGATCGCGTAATACTTGGGCTTGCAGTAGATAGCGATGACCGCGGAAGTTAAGGGCAAAGCGATCATCACGAAGATCGCGCCTAAAGGAATCCAAGCCGCGAACAAGGAAAAGATGACATTGATGGCCGCCATCATGGCCATATAGGTCATGTTCTCGGTCAGAGTTTCCCGTTTCTTGAAGACGGTCATGGGAACATTTTAGAACAAAAGCGAATGCTTTTTACTTCTTTTCGGTCCATTTGATGAATTGAAGGCTATATAAAGGTGGGGGCCCCGGGATTTCTCTCCCTGTTGTTCCCGGTTCCTTCCTCATTTCGTCACTGAGGTCAGGGCCCCCTTTCCAAAATCAAAAAATAAGTTGCGACCAGTCCTAGCCTACCGGCTTTCCCTATTTATAGGGAAGGGCCAATGTTGTAGACTATTTTTTGCATTCATCATGGATTACGCCAGCTTATTAAATGAACAACAATTCGCCGCGGTGAAAACCACGGCTCAGCACGTCCGAATCATCGCGGGCGCCGGCTCGGGCAAGACCCGGGTTTTGACCTATCGGATCTCCTATTTGATTTCCAATATGGGGGTCGACCCATCCAAGATTTTGGCGATTGCCTTCACCAACAAAGTCGCTTCGGAAATGAAGGAGCGGGCGTGCAAGCTCGTCCCCGATTCTTCCTTTTTTCTCCATGTCTCCACCTTCCACTCGTTCTGTGCCCGCTTCTTAAGAGCGGAGTCGAAAGCGATCAACTATCCGATCGGTTTCACCATCTTTGATGAAGACGACCAGACCGCTCTGGTGAAAAACATCGCGGTGGATTTTGGTTACAAGAAGGGCGACAAAATCGTGAAACTCGCCCTTGACTATATTCGGCAGAAGAAGTGCCGGGGCGAATACCCGGAAGACATCGTGATTGACCGCGAGGCCTTCGACGAAGAAAAGGAATGTCTCCGTTTCTTTGCCGCGTATGAAGATAAGAAGACCGCGATGTTCTGCCTCGACTTCGATGATTTGCTTTTGAAGACGATTAAGATCTTGACCGAGAACCCGGAGATCCAGTATCAGTGGTCCCATCGTTTTGACCATATCTTGGTCGATGAGTTTCAGGATACGAACGACGTCCAATATAAATTAATGAAGCTTCTGATGCGCTCCGATACTTGCGTCTATGTGGTAGGGGACCCTGACCAGACGATTTATACCTGGCGCGGCGCGAACCAAAACATCATTCTCAATTTCACTAAAGAATTCCCCGATGCCGAGACGATCATCCTCGACCGGAACTACCGCTCGACCAAGACGATCCTCGATGCGGCGAACCTTCTTATTTCGAAGAACAAGAAGCGGGTTCCGAAGAACCTCTACACCCTCGATGGAGCCGGTGAGGCGATTGATATCAAGCGTTTGCCTAACGCCGAAGGCGAAGCCAAATACGTGATCTCCCAGATCATGAAACTGGCGAATAAGACCACCCCACCGAACTATAAAAACATCGCGGTGCTGTATCGGTCTTCCTATGCTACTCGGCCTTTTGAAGCGGAGTTCGCCGCCCACGGAATTCCTTATCGGGTCTTCGGGGGTTTACGATTCTATCAACGGATGGAAGTGAAGGACGTCCTCGCTTATTTCCGTCTCCTTTTGAATCCGCTCGATGATGTTTCCTTTGAACGGATTGTGAACGTCCCTAAGCGCGGGATTGGCGACACCTCCATCGATACGATTCGGGCCGAAGCTCACCAAGAGAACTTAAGCGAATATAACTACATTCTCACGATCAATCCGAGTGAGAGCAATCTTTCGCCGCGGGTGATTACGGCTTTGACCGTTCTTGCGGGCAAGATGGAAGCGACTAAGAAAAAGCTCCTCGATAACTTCGAGGTCTATTCTTCGGTTCTCAAGGATTTCATCACCGACATTGGCTACTACAGCTACATCGCCGAAGATGAAGACGTCGATGAAGACCGGGTGGCCAACGTGAACGCCTTATTCGATGACATCACCCACTTCATTGCGAATAACCCTGAATCGACTTTTGATGATTATCTTCAGAACGTGACGCTTCTCACTTCGCAAGATGACATGAACGAAGGGAACTATGTGTCCCTCATGACCATCCATATCGCAAAAGGTTTGGAGTTTGATTATGTTTTCGTGATCGCGATGAACGAGGGCTCCTTCCCTTCGATGCGGGCCGAGAATGAATCGGGCCATGATGGCAAAGAAGAGGAACGGCGCCTCGCCTATGTCGCGATGACTCGGGCCAAAAAGAAACTTTGCATGACCTGTAATACCGGATACTCGTTTGTCTCCGATTCTCATGCGATCCCGAGCGAATTCTTTGAAGACGCGGGACTCAAATTCCCACCGACCGAATATCAAGAAGGCTATGGCGATTACCATTCTGGCTATGGCCGACCCGATCATTCAACCGGGTGGAAGACGACCCATCAAGGCACCAGTTCGTTCTTTAGCGATGGCGACGCGATCGACCCCTTCCAGAAAGAGCCGGAGCCCGAAGTGGTGGAAGCTAAACCCGCGAGCAACGGCATCACCGATTGGAAAGTCGGCGATATTGCGGTCCACGAGAAGTTCGGTGAAGGCGAAGTCCTCTCGATCATCGATAACTCGATCATCGTCGTGAATTTCGTGAGCTGTGGCAAGAAGACCTTATTGGCCAATCATCCGATGCTTTCAAGAAAGGCATCTAAAGGAGGCTTAGCATGACCCATGATGAAGCGATTGTTCGCGTGAAGGAACTTACTTCCGCGCTCGAAAAAGCCAACTACGAATATTACGTTCTCGATAACCCCTCCCTCCCCGATTCGGAATTCGACCGGCTCATGAACGAGCTGATTTTGATTGAAAACCAATACCCGGATCTCCGGAGTAAGAACTCCCCAACGCAGCGGGTCGGTGGTCAGGTCGTTTCCGAGTTTAAGAAGATCCCCCATAAGCGGTTGATGCTTTCCCTTGGTAACGTCTACAACGAGGACGAGATGCGCGACTTCGATCGCCGGGTAAGAGACCTCCTTCATAAAGACACGATTACCTATATGGGCGAAGTCAAAATCGATGGGCTTGGCATGTCCCTCATTTACGATAATGGGGAACTTCAATATTGCGTGACTCGGGGCGATGGGGTGACTGGAGAAGACGTGACCCAAAATGTCATGACGATCCCCTCAATTCCGGCCCACGTGACCGAGAAGCGTCCTTTCGAAGTCCGGGGCGAAGTCTATATGCCGAAGAAGAGCCTTGAAAAGCTCAATATTGAACGGAAACTTGCGGGCGAACCTTTACTGGCGAATGCCCGTAATGCCGCGGCCGGATCAGTTCGGCAACTCGACTCGAGTATCGCCGCTTCGCGTGGTCTCGATGCGTTCTGGTACTATCTGGTGAATGCCCGCGAACTCGATCTTCATATCCATAGCGATTCTTTGAACTATCTGGATAAGCTTGGCTTTCGTACCAACAAGGAACGTCGAATCCTCCATGGCATCGACGAAGTGATTACCTATATCCATGAATACACCGAGAAACGGCCCACCCTCGATTACGATATCGATGGCTTGGTTTTCAAGGTTGATAACATCGATGACTATGATGTCCTCGGATATACGGCGAAGACCCCGCGCTGGGCGATCGCCTATAAGTTCCCTCCGACCGAGGTCTCGACGAAGCTGCTCGATATTGTTCTCACGGTTGGCCGGACCGGTCGGATCACTCCTAATGCAATCTTGGAACCGGTGCGGGTTCAAGGATCTTTGGTTCAAAGAGCCACCCTCAATAACGAAGATTTTATCAAAGACAAAGGTCTGATGATTGGGGACTATGTTTCGTTACGGAAAGCCGCGGATGTCATTCCGGAAGTCGTGCGTCCCTTAGTTGAAAAACGGGATGGAACGGAAAAGCCATTTGTGATGGCGACGAATTGCCCCGAGTGCGGCCAGCCTCTCACCAAGGTCCAAGGCCTCCATTATTGCTTGAATCCCGAATGTCCCTCTCGCAAGATCGAAGGGATGATTCACTTCGCTTCCCGCGATGCGATGGATATCGATGGGGTCGGCGAGAAAGTGGTGGAGGAGTTTTTCAATGAAGGTTTCATGAAGGATATCCCTGGGATCTATCACCTCAGCGATCACGCCTCCGAGATCAAAATGCTGGATGGGTGGAGCGATAAATCGATCAATTCCATCATCACGGCGATCGAAGAAAGCAAAAAGAAATCGTTGGAGCGGCTCCTCTATGGCCTAGGGATCAAAGAGGTCGGAAACAAGACCGCGAAGGTTTTGGCTTCTCTCTACAAGAATCTCGATGCGTTCAAGAGCCTCACGATTGAGGACTACTTGAAGGTTCCAGATATGGGACCCGTGAGTGCGAAATCTCTCTTCGACTATTTCCACGATCCGAAGAATCTCGCGATGATTGAGAGCCTCCGGGCCGATGGATTGAACTTTGATTATCTTGGCACCGACCAGCGGGACGTGAACTCCTACTTCTATGGGAAGACGGTGGTTCTGACCGGGACCTTATCGCATTACTCCCGAGATGAAATGACTTCGATCCTCGAAGGGATTGGGGCCAAGGTTTCGGGTTCCGTTTCGAGGAACACCGATGTGGTCATCGCCGGCGTTGATGCGGGCAGCAAACTCCAGAAAGCCCAGGAGCTTGGGGTCAAGGTTATGGATGAAGATGAGGCGATGTCCCACCTTCAGAAGATCGGGCAATAAAAAGGAGTCTTTATGGAAACGGCACGAGAACCTCGAAACTATTGGATCGACATCGCTCGTCTCATCATGGCAGTTTTTGTCGTCGGCATTCATTGCACCTTAACAGCAAGTTATGCCGCCTCAGGATCGCAACCCTTCGATGCGCTTAATGCTTCTTTGTTCCGGATGGCCGTTCCGTTCTTCCTGGTTTGCACAGGTTATTTTGTGATGAAAAAGACCATAGAGAGCAATGATCGCAGCGGCTTCCTCCGCTCCGCCCTTAAACATGCGATCCTTTATCTTCTTTGGACCGTAATCTATTTACCGATCATCATCTACCAACAATACGTTCAAGCGGGAGTGTCGTTTGGAGCGTTTTCATTATCCTTTGTCCAGCGGTTCTTCTTTTCAGGGAGTATTGAACTCCTCTGGTACTTATCCGGTTCCGCCCTCGGCCTTGTTCTTTCTTGGCTGGTTCTGAAACTCAAATTCCCGTTATGGCTCCGTCTTCTTTTGGGCGTCGCTTTCTTTGCCATCGGGACTTTTGGTGATGCCTATTTTGGCGTCCTTACTCCTTCTATTAGTTCGATATATCAAGGTTATTTCAAGATTTTCCTGACGACCCTGAATGGCCTTTTCTTCTCGTTCCTATTCCTTCAGCTAGGCGGGGCGATTGTCTCACTCAAAGCTCAACATCCTGAGGCTTTTTCCCGAAAGGGATTAATCATTTCCCTTTCAGTGAACATTCTTTCTCTTGTTTTGCTTTTTGTTGAGGGCTATCTTCTTACGACCTATTCCGCCCCGCGGGATACCAATTTCCTTTGGGCTACGGTTATTGTGGCCCCAAGTCTTCTTTATTTTTTGCTCACGCTCCCTGTCAAAGAAACTTCAAACAAAGTGGTTGGGTATTTAGGACCGCTCAGCGCGTTGGTTTATTTGGTCCAGGTCTATTGCCTCGCGCTCAATAAACTCATCTCTGAGCACGTTTCAATTTTTGCAAACGAGTTCGTCAAGTTTCCAGTCGTCCTTCTTCTCAGCATCGGTATCGGCTGTCTCATTTTGGCCTTAGCCAAGACTAAAGTCTTTCGATGGGTCAAAGTCCTATACTGATCTTCGTTTTGCGCTTAAACTATCAAAGGAAAGAATTGGATATGAAAGAAATCACCATGGAAGTCCTACATGATGCAGCCAACCGGCTGCTCTTCGACATGTCGGACGAAGAGTACCAAACTCTTTATGAAGAATTCAAAATTCTGACGAAGCAGATGGACACGATCGGTAAGATCAAAGGGCTCGACAGTTACGCCCCGATGACTTTCCCGTTTGATGCGAGCGTCGACTATCTCCGTGAGGACGTGGCTGAGACTCCGCTTCCGCGGGACGAGGCTTTGAAGAATGCCGGCTCGGTCCAAGATCACGAGATCAAGTTGCCAAAGGTGGTGGGCTAATATGAATTACCTCGATTTCTCTATTAGCGAAATCCACGCCGCTTTTGTGGCAAAGAAAGTCACTCCGTTAGAATTGGCCCAAGAAGCGATTAAACGGGCTAAGGCGAGCAAAGATAATGCGTTTGAACTGATTGACGAGAAGAATGCCTTAGACTTCGCCGCGAGCTTAAAAGAGCCCGAAGTTGATAATGTCTTTTGGGGCATTCCGTATGTTCTTAAGGATAACTTCTCGACCAAAGGATTACCGACGACGGCCTCATCCAATATCTTGAATGGATATGTTCCGCTTTATGATGCGACGGTCGTGAGCAAGCTTAAGGCCGCGAAAGCCGTGATGATTGGAAAATCCACCCTCGATGAACTCGCAATGGGTGGCACCGGAACGACCGGTCACTTAGGGAAGACTTTTAACCCGTGGGATCCGACCCATGAACGGATGATTGGAGGCTCGAGCTGCGGCAGTGCCGCGGCGGTGTCTTCGGGCATCGCTCCCTTTGCCTTGGGTAGCGATACTGGCGACTCGGTTCGTAAGCCGGCCTCTTTAGCGGGCCTCGTTGGCATGAAACCGACTTGGGGCCGGATTTCGCGTTATGGCTTATTCCCATTTGCCCCCTCGCTTGACCATGTGGGTTTCTTCACTCGGAACGCCAAAGACTCGGCGTTACTCTTGGATGTTTTAGCCGGTCGTGATAACCACGATTCGACTTCTTCCTTTAAACCAGTCGAAACCTATGAATCCAAAATCGGGCAACCCGTGAAAGGGTTAAAGATCGCCGTGATCAAAGAGATCACCGATTCGATCACCAATAAAAAACTCAAAGAATCCTTTGCGAAATCCGTCGCCGGATTTAAAAAGGCCGGCGTTCAAGTTGATGATGTCGAATTCGGTCGCGACCTTCTGGAATCGATCTATGCGACCTATATCGTCATCAGCTGCGCCGAAGCGACTAGCAACGACGCGAACCTCGATGGGATTAAGTTCGGCCCCTATTATGGTGGCAAGACTTACCAAGAGGTCATGTATAACGCGCGAACCAAAGGGTTCAGCGAACTGATCAAACGCCGCTTCGTGATTGGCTCCTTTGCCCTGATGAGAGAAAACCAAGACGTCCTCTTCCTCCGGGCTCAAAAGAACCGGGCGAAGATCGTTGAACGGATCAACCAGATTCTTAAAGACTACGACTTCATTTATGTACCGGCCGCGCCAAGCATCGCCCCGAAATTCGTCTCTTCAAGCGATAAACTGAGCGACGAGTATTTAATCGCAGATAACCACCTTGCTTTAGGGAACTTCGCGGGGCTTCCTTCGATCACGCTCCCTCTCCTCTTTGAAGAAGGGATGCCGATCGGCGTCAACTTCATGGGCCGGGCCTTTGAGGAAACAAAACTCTATCAAATCGCAGCCGCTTTTGAATCCATGAGCGGGCTTGGCGATGTCTCTACGCTCAACAAGAAGGAGGGCAATTTATGAACTTCGAAGCCGTAATTGGTCTCGAGATCCACGTCGAGATGCGGACCAAGTCTAAGATGTTCTCCGCCGCTCCGGTTGGATTCTCCCATGAGCCGAATACCGAAATTGCTCCGCTCGATATGGCTTTCCCTGGCACGATGCCAGTCGTGAACAAACAAGCGGTCATTAATGCCATCCGGGTCGCTAACGCTTTACATATGACGATCGACCACACTCTCTATTTCGACCGTAAGAACTATTTCTATAGTGATCTTCCAAAAGGCTTTCAAATCACCCAACAGGCCCGTCCAATTGGGCGGGAAGGGTATTTGGATATTCTCGATAAGAATGGCCAGACCAAGCGGATCCGAATTGAACGGATTCACATGGAAGAGGACACCTGCAAACAGCTTCACTTCGCTGACTATACTTTGCTCGACTATAACCGGGCGGGGGTACCGCTCGTGGAAATCGTTTCGTTACCGGATCTTCGTTCGGGCACCGAAGCGATGCACTACGTTGAAGCGATTCGAAACATCGTGGTCTATTCCGGCACCTCGGATGGCAAGATGGAAGAGGGGTCGTTACGCTGTGACGTCAACGTCTCCATTCGTCCTTATGGTTCCGACAAATTGGGGACCAAGGTCGAACTCAAAAACCTGAACTCTCTCAAGAACATTGAAATCGCTTTGGACTACGAAGTCGCCCGCCAAACCGCCCTGCTTTTAAGCGGAACCCCGGTTCAACAAGAGACGCGGCGCTTTGATGAAACCAGCGGCCGTACGATTCTCATGCGTGTCAAAACCGATGCGGTAGACTACAAGTATTTCTGCGAACCCAACATCGCTCCGATTCGCTTAAGCGATGAGTTTGTTAATAATGCGATCGAAACTTGCCCTGAGCTTTTCGATGCCAAGAAGGAACGTTATCTGAAACTTGGTCTCAATGGGACCGATGCCGATATCATTCTGAGCGACATTTATATGGCCGACTATTTCGAAAAAGGACTAGGTAGTGCCAAGAGTGCTAAGACTCTGGCTAACTTCCTTATCGTCGAAGTGAATGGCTATCTCAATAAGGGTAACAAGAGCATCGTTGACTTCCCGTTACAGCCTGAGGCTTTAGCGGAAGTGGTGAACCTCCAAGAAGGGGGCTTAACCCACAAGCAATGCTCCGACATTTTGAACTACATGATCGCGAATGGCGGCTCCGCAAAAGAAGCCCAAGATAAACTCCATATCGTGATGCAAGTGAGCGATGACTCGGCGGTTCTTAGCTTCGTCAGCCAAGTTCTCGACGCCAATCCGCAATCGATCGCGGACTTTAAGGCGGGCAAGGACCGGGCGGTCGGCTTCTTAATCGGCCAAGTGATGAAACTCAGCCATGGCAAGGTCAATCCCGCCGCGGTTGCGAAGATCATGAATGAGGAAATTAAGAAGAGGTAAAGCATGGACAAGGAAATCAAAGAACTTCAAAAGTGGCTCAATGACGTCAATGACTTTTCCTTGCCGCAATATAAGGAACTTCCTAACGTCGACCTCTACATGGAACAGGTGCTGAAGTACATCAATGAAACCCTGTCCGTCTTCTCGCCGGACGATCAAAAGATCCTGACCTCCTTCATGGTCAACAACTACGTGAAGGCCAAGATGATTGATGAGCCGGTGAAGAAACGCTACAGCAAAGAGCAAATGGGCTATTTGATGGCCATTACCCTCATGAAGGATACCCTTTCGATGTCCGACATGTCCTTGCTCCTTGAAATGGATAAGGCTGTCTCCCTCGATAAGGGACGGCTCTACGCCTTCTATTGCGATGTCCAGTCCAACCTTCTTCATGAGGCGAGCAAGTCCACTAAGGCTATCGTTGATAACTTTAGCCGGAAGTATCAAAACGACCAAAATCACAAAAATCCGAAAGCGGACGATAACTTAAGAAATTCTCTCGGCCTATTGGCGCTCCGTCTCGCGATTCGAGCGGAAGCCAATAAGCTTTTGTCCGATCAGATCATCATGGAGCTCCGGAAGGATATGCACGGAGCCCGCGCGGTCGAGATTGAGTCGACCCCCGGCCACGATGAAATTCGGCGAGAGAATAAGATTGGCAAAGGCGAAGCGAGGCGTTTAGCCATCGCAAAAGAAACCGCCAAGAAAGGAAAATAGCTTATGCGTGTACTCGTTACTGGAGGTTTAGGATTCATTGGATCCGAGACCGTGCTCGCGCTCATCGCGAACAAACATCAGGTCGTCATCGTGGACGATTTGGCCAATTCCAAGGAGAAGGTCCTCGACCGGATTGAGGAACTTTCTGGAATCCGTCCGCCGTTCTACAAAGTCGATTGCTGCATCTATGAAGACTTCAAAAAGGTCTTTGAACAAGAAAAGTTCGATGCCGTCATTCACTTTGCCGGTTTAAAAGCGGTTGGCGAATCGGTCTCCAAACCGATTGAGTACTACACGAATAACCTGCTTTCGACCTTGGTACTTCTTCGTCTCATGAAAGAATATGGGGTCAAGAATCTCGTCTTCTCCAGCAGCGCGACCGTTTATGGCGTGCCGAAGCACGTTCCGCTCTATGAGACTGATCCCGTTGGCTCCGCGACCAATCCTTATGGCCAAACGAAGATCATGATTGAGCGGATTCTTACTGACACTCAAAAAGCCGACCCGAGTCTTAATATTGCTTTGCTCCGTTATTTCAATCCGATCGGTGCCCACCCATCTGGTCTCCTTGGTGAAGACCCGAATGGCATCCCGAATAACTTAATGCCCTACATTACCCAGGTCGCAATCGGCAAGCTTAAAGAGCTCCGAATTTGGGGCGATGACTATCCGACTCCTGACGGCACTGGAGTCCGGGATTACATCCATGTTGTTGACCTCGCGGAAGGCCATGTTGCCACCCTCAAAAAATTGGAAGAAAAACCGGGTCTTGTTATCTACAATTTAGGGACCGGAAAAGGCACTTCCGTTTTGGAATTGGTCCACGCGTTTGAGAAGGCAAACGGAATCAAAATTCCGTACCAAATTTTGGCCCGTCGACCCGGTGATGTTGCCGCCAATTTTGCCAACTGCGACAAAGCCTACAAAGAGCTTCATTGGAAAGCGCGTTTCAACATCGAGGACGCTTGCCGGGATGCTTATAATTTCCAGAAAAAGAATCCCGATGGCATCTGACCTCCAAGGCCATTACCCTTCACTTTCGTTTGTGCACAAAAACTAAAAAATGGTTCGAAAAATCCGTTCACAGCCTGTCCACGACCGATCAAATAAAATTTCGATAACTATATCCAATCCGCCCTCTTTTTGAGTGGTGGTGGGGTTTTCATTGTAAGTGGGTTCCTATTCTAATAGAATAGTGCCGAGGATTTTCCTATTTTTTTGTATTTAAGGGGGAAAAACCATGGAAGACAATAAAAACCAACCGGTTAATTCAGCGGCTCCAAAACCCGTTGAAAATTCAGCTGCGAAACCCGCGGCTCCGGTTTCAACTATGAGCAGTCAAACGGTGACTCCAATTGCACCCGCTAAACCCGTTGCAAATGCCCCGATTGATCGTAACGTCACTTCGCCTTCCCGTACTCTTGTTGGAAATGAGGAGGTCGACCCTTCTTCTAAGGCCGGTTCTCAGATTGATCAAGAAGCTCAAGCGACCCGGAAACGGAAACCGAAGAAACACGCCTGGTATAACTCACGTCCGTTCCTTTTCACCTGTGTCATTGTTATTTACCTTGCCGCCTTCGCTGCCATGATCTTCATGGACTCGGGCCACAACATCATTCGTGACCTCTTCTTCCCTTGGATTCCGAAGGATGCCATGAATTGGCTTTTCGTTCCGTTTGGTCTTCAGCCCTTCGACGTTGGCATTGGGTCTTGGTTCTTCTTCTTACTCTTCACCGTGATTGGTGGGACTTTGTTCTTTGCTCTTTTCTTCGTCAAAAACATTCGGGACGCCCGAATCCGTAAACGCCTTGAACAGCGTAAATCTGTTGACCAGAAATGGTTGCGTAGTTTCAACATCAAGTACACCATCGTTTGCGTTGCCGTTGCTTTGCTTCTTACCGTCGGCGTCTTGGTCGGATTCAGAAATTACTATCATTGGTTAGGCACTCGTTCCGACGCCGCTCTTAACCTACTCAAATCCATGGGCATCATGATCCTTTGGGTCATGGTGGTTCCGACCTTCATCGCCCTCGTTTGGATCGTTCTGAAGTTCTTCGTCTTCCTCCTCTCGGCTTTAACTTCCAACGTAGCCAAGACCATGATGACGACTGGCGACTATCAAGATTTCAAGGCTGCCGCGGAAGCGAGTGCAGCCGCGCGCCGCAAGGACGCGGGCCTACCCGTGGCCGCGGACTATGGCACTAAAGCCACAACTGCCGGTTCGACGGTTCCTTCGACGGTGAACGTTATGGTCGATCCTCAAAAACTTCTTGATGCTTCCCATATGACGATGGGCAACCGCCCGAAGAATGATGATGATCATTCCGGCGACCTTTTCCCGGCGTTGATGGTCATTGACCGCAAGTGGGATAACATTCACAAAAAAGAAGCCGATGACAAAGCAGCCAAAGAAAAGGCTGAAGCCGATGAAAAAGCAGCCCAGGCGAAATGGGTTGCGGATTGTGAAGCCGCTAAGAAGCAATGGGACGCCGACTGCAAAGTGGCGACGGATGCCAAGAAGCCTTTGCCTGTGCGGCCAGCTATTCTTTCTTCGAAATCACCTGATCAATTAAAAGCCGAAGCTGAACTTAAAGCCAAGCAAGCTGAAGAAGCGGAACTGAAGGCCGAAGAAACGAAGCCGGAAGCCAAGAACAATGTGGTTATCGGCACCGCCGTTCAGGAAGCCTTTGCTGGTAACGAGAAGGAAATCTTCGAAGCTGCCCGCAAGAACCACAAGACGATGGACTACAAAGACTTCACCATCTTGGCTTATCGGTTCCAAAGTTATCTCTGCCACCGGAAACTTTATTATCCGATCGATCTGATTCGTTCCTGGATCGCGGGCTTTGCTGCTTCACGTTTAATCCTTCTTGAAGGTCTCTCTGGTACTGGTAAATCCACCTTGCCGCGTATGTTCTTGGAGTTCGTAGGCGGTAAAGCCTACTTCTTCCCGGTTCAGGCCACTTGGCGTGATCGTTCCGATATTGTCGGCTACTATTCCGACTTCACTGGCCAGTTCAAGGAAACCGAACTTTTGAAGCACCTCTACGAAGCTTCCTACATCCCGCAGGCCGTGAACATCATGGTCCTCGATGAAATGAACATCAGCCGTGTTGAATATTACTTCGCCGACTTCCTCTCTATCTTCGAATATCCGCCAGCGGATTGGCTTGTTCCTCTCATACAGGTCAAGATTGGCGACGTGACGCCGAAGTACATCGAAAACGGCCAAGTCCGGATTCCAGTCAATACCTGGTTCATCGGCACCGTCAACGTCGATGACTCGACCTTCACGATTACCGATAAGGTTTACGACCGCGCTATCGTCATCGACTTTAAGGAAATTAACCTTCCATTCACCACCGATTATCCGCATGATCCGTATCCGCTCACGATTGATGAATTCTCCCATTGCATCAATGAGGCGCTTAACCGTCCTGAAAACTGCTTGACCGACAAGGAACAGAAGAAGTTCCTCGCTCTCACCGATTTCGTTGGCGATACCTTCGACATTCGCTTCGGCAACCGTATCATGAACCAGATCAATCGGTTCGTGCCGGTCTTCGTCGCGCTTGGTGGCACCAAAGAAGGCGCCCTCGACATCATGTTTGCTCGGAAGATCTTACGTAAACTCGATGGTCACTTCGAATCCTATATTAAGGATGGCCTTGTTAAACTCAGCCGTTATCTCAACGCTGAGTATGGCAAGCACGTCTTCAAAGAATCCGAAGAACTCATTGCTCGCTTCAACAAGAAACTGGCGTAATAACCCATGGCGGACACCCTTCCTTCTTTCATTAACGACTTCGAAACACGCCTCGAAAACCGAGGTGGAGCTTTCATTAACGGCAGTCTGAAGGAAGATGCTGAGGCCGGGGTTTTCTCCGCACTCAACCACGAGAACGATTCGTTCTCACAAGAGAAGAGCTATCCGTGGTTACCCGAATTTGCCAATGTCGTCGAAAAGATCATGGCGATTTGCTCGGACCCTCGGACCCACCTCAAGGCGGAAAAAGAGGTCAAACAAGCCGAGAAAGCCGTCAAGATCGATAACACTGACGTTCGGATGACCTTGCGGGTTCCGCGGTTCTGGAAGCAAAAGAATGATCGGATGCTGCCGGAGTATATTTATTCCGACGTGTTCGAAACCGAATACGCGATTTACGAGAACCGCTTCATCGTTGCCCTCATCGACAAGATGCTGCTCTTCCTTAGCCACGTGATCGCCGACCTTTATAGTCAGGTCCGTTTCCTCTACCAATATGTCTATGACCAAGACATTGATATGCCCGACATCGATGAGATTCAAAAGGATGTCTCCTCTACGCACACGCATAAGCGCGACGCGCACGGGCGCTACCTTAAGAAACGCGATCAGAAAGAACCGTTGAAGCTTTTAACCACGGCGGATTCTCCGATCGTGAAGACTTTGATGCAGATGCTGAAACTTCGGAGTGACCTCAGCCACGCGATTTCGACCCCGTTCTACAAAACGGTCAAAAAGAGCAAACCGCTCAGTGAATCCGATGTTCATATCACCAACTTACTCGCGGGTGACCGCAAGTACGCGCCGTGCTTCCGCTTCTATTTGAAACTCCTTTCGATGTTAGCCCGCCAGCACGAAGCCGAAATCATGCTCAATAATGGCTACATCAATTTCTGCATCTCTGAAATTATGTTGGCCTATCGTCGGCTTGGCTTTAGAACGTCCACTCGCAAGCTCAAACTGAATAAACGTAAGAACTTGGATGTTAAGCATATCAAGTTTGTTCGGAAGAATATCACGGCTGATCTTACCTTAACGGGCAGTCATATCACGACCTATTATCGCTATACGGGTTTGCCTAAAGATGCGACTTATTTGAATGGCAAGAAGAAGCTTCGTTGCCGGGTTTCCATCGATATTGTCCCGACTTTAACTGTAGATTATCCGACGGTTGATGAATTGAGCCGCTATATCTCCAGCGTCATCTTTAAACGCCTGACTCCTGAGCAGGATTACGAGAACGCCTTTGTCTTAACCTCGGTGAATGGGGCGAACGACCGCGGTGCGATTCTTTGCTCGCCGTTCTTTGGCAAGATCGACGCGAATATCGAGAACATGCTGAAGGCTTCCCTCACCTTTATCGAAGCTGACAAATGGACCTATTCTAAAGTTTGCCCGGTCTGCGGTTTCTATGTCGATGGCGAACAGGAAGATGGCAATTGCTATTGCGCGAACTGCGACTCAGTTTATTCCATCATTGATAATGGCAAGAAGAAGGGCAGTAAGCAAACCCTCTGGTTAAAGCGTCTTCATAACGCCGAGCAGACTTCGGGCCGTGATGAGTCGATTCGGATTGAGGTGGTTCAGACCGATGAGGACCTCGAGGCCGAACATGTCATCGTTCGTCTTTTGGAGGATAGTGATCTTAACGCCTTCTACAATCTCACGAAGCAATCCGGCATTCTCGAAATGCAAGGAATGCGTCACGTGAAAGATAAGGCCTCCGCCAAGAAGCTTTTAGCCGATCTTCGAAAGAAAAAAGGTCGGGCCATCATTCGGAAGTCCGATAATCAAATGGTGGGCTTTTTGCTGCTAAATAAGGAACAATTGCAGGGTTATCGCCGGTTCGAACAAATGCGCGTTGACTTCGTTTTAGGCCGGAAATTCTGGGGCTATGGCTATGCGACCGAAGCCCTCGATGTGGTTACGGATTATGCTTTCAAGCGGCTCCGTCTCGATATGCTTTGGGCCCAATGCGGCGACTTCAATAAACCGGCGGAACGAGTCCTCGCTCATAACGATTTCCTCTATGTTGATTCGATCCCCGATGAGGTTAACACGGCGATCGTCCAGGCCAAGAATTTGGATCGGTATGTTTTGTTCAATCCGTACCCGGTTCGTCACGCTGGCAAGTCTTCGCCGGGTTCTGTCCCTTCACCGATCGATCTCAATCCGCTTTCGTCCCCGGTCGTTATCGAACCTCTAACCAAAGAACAACTTGAAGCCAAGAATAAGCCGACTCATTCCGAACTCACCTACAAAGAGGTCAAGCATCCGGAAGAAGAGGCTGCCGCTAAGCGTCTTGAAGAAACTGTGGCCAAAGAAGCTCCGGTCAATGTTCCACCGGCCGAACCGCAAAAAGACGAAGGCCCGATCGAGGAAGATCCTTTCGCTGGGCTTAAGAATGTCACCTTCGAACAAAAACTTGCTCGGAGTTCCGCTGATTTAAAACAAAACTATCAAGAGATTCGCGATTATGTCCTTTCTTATGGAACGGCCCACCGGATTTCTCGGAAATACGATGCCTATCATAAAGGTTTAAAGCGTCTCATCATTTTGAACATTCGGGGCACCCATCTTCGGGTCTATGGTGCGATTCCTTCAAAGAATCTCGCCGATTCGACGATGAACGTTTATGACGATTCCAAGACCAAGATTTATGAGGACACGCCTTCCTTTATTAAAGTGACGGGATCTTTGTCCTACAAGTGGGCTTTCCGCTTCGTGGATGAAGTCATGAAAGCCAACGGCATTGAAAAGCCGATTGTGGTGGAACCTGCGCCGGGAGAACCTCAGCCTGAAGCTAAACCGGTCGAAGCTAAACCGGTCGAAGAGCCGAAACCTGTTGAAGAAAAGAAACCAGAACCTGCTCCAGCACCTGAACCGGAACCGGTTGATCCTTTCGCGAACCTTAAAGAAGTTACCTTCCAAGAGAAACTGGACCGGGCCGATAAGACTCTATTGGATCAATACACTCAGATTCGAGATTACATCCTGTCGAAGGGTGCGAACCATCGTCTCACCAAGAAGTACGATTCCTTCTGGATTGGGCGGAATACCTTATTCCTCGTGACGATCCGTGGGACCCATATCCGTGTTTATGGCGCGGCCGATCCTGCCGCTTACAAAGATTCGACGATGAATGTTTATGATGATTCCAAGGTCAAGGCCTATCAGGGCACCCCGGCCTACATCAAAGTTGTGGGTGATATGTCCTTTAAGTGGGCCTTACGCTTCATCGATGACGTTGTGGCCAAGAATGCTCCGGCGCCCGCTGAACCCGTTACGGAAGCTAAGCCGGCCGAGAAACCCGCTGAAGAAGCGGCTAAACCAGTTGAATCCAAGCCCGAAGAGGCTAAACCCGAAGACAAAGCCGCTGAAGCCTCGAACGCCGCTGCGGACGAAATGATTCATGAATCCGCATCCGAAAAAGCCGCCGATGAATTGATTAATGCTAAAATAAATACGCCGAAGAATTAGACCATAACAAATAAAGGGGGCTATTTATGCCAACACCGTTTGATGTCGCTCTTCCTAGCGGAGAAACGTTAAAGGGCTACTTTTGGTCGTCCGGAGCGCCAAAGAAAAACTTGGTGATTCTCACCGGAATGAACGAGTATGCACTGCGCTACGACGATCTCGCTTCTTACTTCAATAAAAAGGGAATTAACGTCTACGTCCTCGATTCTTTTGGTCAAGGGCTCAATGCCAAATCGGTGGAAGAGCAGGAGCAGTGGCCGGTTGATGGATTCAGCAAGAACGTCGACGCGGCAAATATCCTCATTGAACGGATCAAGAAAGAAAGCAAACTTCCAACCTGCCTCATGGGGCATTCCATGGGCTCGTTCATGGCCCAAAGCTATGTTGAACGTTATCCCAATACCGCGGAACGGGTCATCTTATGCGGATCCAATGGACCCGCGTTAGCGAAAATGAAGATGGGCTATGCCCTTAGCAAACTTATTGTTCATAAATCCAACTGGAACAAGCCTTCGAAGTTCTTATCCAATATGGGCTTAGGGGCCTACACTAAAGCGGTGAAACCTCGGAAGACCGATTTGGATTGGCTTAGCTATAACGAAGAAAACGTGAAACGTTACATCGCCGATCCGTATTGTGGACACCAAGATACTCAAGGTTTCTGGAGAGAATTCTTGAAAGGCATGAGCCATCTTTATGAGGGCAAGATGCTAAAGAAGCTATCCCCGAAAGAGAAAATCTTCATTGTGGCAGGCGATGCTGATCCGGTCGGAAATAATGGCAAAGGACCTAACGCCCTCTACAAAATGTACCAGAAGCGCGGGCTCAAGAACGTCACGATTAAGATCTACCCCCACATGAGACATGAAATTCATAACGAAACGGGTCATCAGGGTGTCTATGATGATTTCCTCCAGTTCCTGTTAGGTTGATCTATTGACATGAAAGAGCCAATTCTTTGGCTCTTTTTTATTCATTTATGCGCCTACGCGCGCTAGACTAAATCCGTGACTACCCCTTTGACTAAACCAAAACACGTCTATGTCTTAGTTGGCATCGCCATGCTTTTTATGTTCACCATCGGCGCTTTCTTTGAGGAAGGTGTCGCTTTCTTTGATCCGGTCTACACGACCATCATGAGCGATTTGGAATACTATTTGTCGCTTATCGCAGTTCTATTATCGGTGACCTGCTTTCTCTTCTTGGTTCATCGCTATTACACGATCAAAATCAATTGGGTGTTTCTCTCAATTGCTTTGACGCTAGTGGCGTGTAACACGGTTGCTGTTTTGATTTTTCCCTCCGTTTATTCGACTATTGGGACAAGCGAGAAGGGTGATACGTATCCCATCGTCTATTTGCTTACGGATTCTGAAAGAATTCGTTCCATCATTACGTTTGGTGTTACCTGTATGTACCTTTATATCGTTTTAGCCATCATTCCGAAGGTTCTGCGGAGCCGCCGCCAATTAACGATCTACTTTGTTGGCTCCATTCTTCTCATTGTTGTCGCCATCATTTGGAGCGTTATTTTTGAATCCAATGTTTATACCTACTATTTTACGGCGAGTGAAACGTCGACTACCGACAACATCGCTTCTTCCTTTTTCTATAACCGAAATACTTTTGGAACCATGATTCTTTTGGGTGTTTGCGCTTGTGGTTATTTGCAGTGCCAGTCCCGCCACTGGTGGCATTACCTTCTTATGGTCGTTTTCGCTTTTGAACTCTTCTTTGTTATTTCCAAAACATCCATGTATCTCGTGGCTGGCTTTATTGTCGTCTTCTTGATTTATCGTTATGTCGTAACGGTGAAACGGCACTGGATCAAGGACAATATAGCCTTAATCCTCATTTTGGGATTCTTTGGTTTCTTAACCTGGGCCATCGCTTCTGGCACCATTATGAAAGTTCCTTTCTTTGGAAAGATTGCAAAAAATGTCATGGATGTTATTAACGAGACTGGAACCGACACCCTTGAAACCCGAATGATTATTTGGAAGGTTTGTCTCCAAGAACTCAATTCCCCAATGCGAATTATCTTCGGAATGGGCGATGGGAACTTCATGTGGCTTCTTGGACCAATGGTGGGCAATGGCAAAAGCTTGCTGGGCTACACCCATAACGGAGTGTTGGCGATGCTTGATTATGGTGGCGTCATTCGCTTAGCCGCTTATGTTGCCATGTTGGTGTACTTCGTTGTTATCGTGATTCAAAACTTCCGTCACAAACACTCAACAACTTTTGTCTCCCTAATGATGTTTCTCGTTTTCTTCATTCACGGGTTTGTCGAAACGACCTCATTCATGGGGGCGGATACCAAGAGTTTGGGCTTGTTGATCATGGTCTTTTTACCCGTTCTTACCGATCACTACCAAGACAAGAACAAAGAAGTCTCGGCTTCGCAAACAGCAGTCTATGCGAATTATCAAAAGAGTAAGACCGTGTATGCTTTAACCGCCAGTGAAGCGGCTCGAGTTGCCCTTTGGTTTGCCAGCCCCCTTTTTATTATCTTCATTGCCTTATTCCCCTCAGTGCCTGCAATCAATAGTTTATGGATTCTCCTTAGCGCGGTTTTCCTTTACGTTTTCATTCCGCTTTACGCCATTTGTTGGAGCGGACTTGCTCATGTCCAAAAACAAAGTGGGTTCATTACGGGTGTTGCCCTTTCTTCACTTTATCTTGTGGCCTGTTTATTGGCGCCGTTCTTTCTCAAAAACTTTGTTGGTTTCGTTGTGAGCGGGCTTTGCCAAATCCTCTTCTTCATTGTTCTTTACGGCATCTCTCATCACGGAATCGAGTGGGGGCGTGAGAGCGTTTTCGCAGACGCTTATGTTCCCTATCTCTCTTTGACTTTTGGGATTTCTATTCTCGTTTTTGGCTTCCAACTTAGTGGAAATGGAATCACCCCTTACGTCGTTCTTTGCCTCGCGGTCATTGGAATCACCCTCTACCTACTTGTCACGACTTTCTCGCCCCTATCTAGTTTCTTCACTTATCCTCTAAACGAAAAGTGGGGGTCTTTGGAAAGAAACGCTTTATACCACAGCCTCAAATGGGAAAATAAGCTCGATTGGAAAATTTCTTCTTACCGCCAAAAGAAAGCGGCAAGAAGTAGTCCTCATCCCTAATCGGGTATAAAATCAAAAAGATGTCCTCTATTCCTCACGTTATTTATTTCTTCTGGGATCGCGGCAAGGTCTTGCCGGATTTTGCCAAGAAGAATATTGCCTCTTGGCACAAGTTTTTTCCTGATTATTTGATTCGCGAGGTCGACTCAACCAATTTTGATATCAATTCCGTCAAAGTGGTTCGTTTAGCCTATGAGCAAAAGCGCTTCGCCTACGCTTGCGACTATATTCGCCTAAAGACGATTTATGACAATGGCGGTATTTACTTTGACCTTGATGTTGAAGTGATAAAAGACATGAGAAGCATCGTAGAGGCCGGTCCGTTCTTTGGGATGGATGGGGCACCCGATGGCCCGTATATGGTCAATACCGGTTCCGGTTTCGGCGCGGAAGCAGGCTGCCCGCTCCTTCGAGAACTGATGAAACCTTATGAAGCATGGGACAAAGATTCGTTTTTAGATGAGCGCGGTTTCTCCACCCTTCCATCCTGCCCTCCTTTCAACTGGCCGATTTTTTCAGCATTTGGCGTCAAAGGTTCCGACGAACTACAAAAGATAAAAGGCATTACTTTTTATCCGTGCCGTTATTTTTCTCCAATGAACACTAAAACGAGAGAAATCATGATTTCGCCTGAAACCTATTCGATTCATCACTATACTTGGGGCTCTCAGCCAAAAATCGATCGTTGGGTTAATGATTATCGGGCTAAACTGGCCCGGAAAAACGGCGGGGTTGATTATCCCTATTCGAAATTCCGTGTTCGCTTCTATCTTTTGTATCCATTCAAAGCTTGGCAATATCATTTTTTGCATCGAAAGAGGAAAACGAAATGATCACTTATTCGGTCATTATCCCCATTTACAAAACTCCGATCCAACTGGTTTTAAGAAGTTGCAATTCGGTTTTAAAACTGAAAAGAAACGATATCGAAATTATCTTAGTTGAAGCTCTTGATCATGGATCTAGCGTTTTTAAAGATGGAGATCTTCCGATCGGCGATTTAGTTCATTATTTTGTGGCAGATCGCCCCAACGTTTCAGACCAACGCAACCTTGGTATCAAAAAGGCTGGGGGAAAATACTTGGTATTTCTCGACTCCGATGACTATCTTTCTGGTTCCTTTTTTGATCTATCCGACTCACTCCTTAAACAATATCAAAACGCTGATTTAATCGCTTATTCTTATTCTTCTAACGATATCTCGGACGAAGTAAAACTCGATTCTAATGGTCTTAAGATTTTGTCGTCGGTCCCAATGATTTATGGCCTTTTTTGTAACCCTGGGAAAAAGAGCTCTTTTTTCATCCAAAAATCAATGTGCTCCAAAGTCGTCCGACGCTCGATTGTCCAAGAACATTCGCTGGCGTTCAATTCCGATCTCCCCAACTCTGAGGATCACATGTTTTTGCTTAAACTTCTTCCCTTTTGCCATTTCGTTTTAGCCGCTCCCGATTGCGCTCTTTATCATTATTCCCTAACGGGTGGATCTTCAGTGTTTGATCCTCAAAAAAATACTCCAGAAATGTATGGCCGTATTATTCGTTTTTGGGAAGCAAACGTTCTTTCTTCGGCTAATGGGAAACTAACTTACGATTCCCTTTGCTCCAACATTTGCTTTGTTTACCTTCCACGCATGATGTCGTATTTTTTCTGCAGTTTGCATCGCGGCGATTCAAAAAAACATAGTTATGTTTTGTTCCACGAACTGCTTCGGACTGAATCCTATCGATCGGCTATTTCTCATTGCCATTATTCGTGGAGTTCAACGACGAAAAAGGCTTTCCAACTGTTTCTCCTAAAAACGCGCCAATTTCACTTTTACTTTAACCTGTTTTGGAAGATCTATCACCGCTAGCATTTTTGAAGAGCCTAATGAATATTAGGCTTTCCTGTTTCTTTGTGAGATAATTCTCTTAACTAACAGGAAAGAGGTTTTTCATATGGACATCTTCGACGGCAAGGTATTGATGGTGACTGGGGGCACCGGTTCGTTCGGCCACGCGGTCGTGCGGCGGTTCTTAAAGACCAAAATCAAAGAGATTCGCATTTTGTCCCGCGACGAGAAGAAGCAGGACGACATGCGGAAGGAGTTCGACGACGGCAAGCTGAAGTTCTACATCGGCGACGTCCGCGACTACGCCTCGATTAGCGACGCATTCAAAGGGGTCGACTACTGCTTCTCCGCCGCGGCGCTCAAGCAGGTCCCTTCCTGCGAGTTCTACCCGCTCGAGGCCACCAAGACCAACGTCCTCGGCTCGAACAATGTTATTTCCGCCTGCGTCGCCAACCACGTCAAGAAGGCGATCTTCCTCTCGACCGACAAGGCGGCCTATCCGATCAACGCGATGGGCATCACGAAGGCCCTCATGGAGAAGAACGTCATCGCCCGCTCGAGGCAATTGCTCGCCGGGGACACCGTCCTTTGCCTGACCCGCTACGGCAACGTCATGGCCTCGCGCGGCTCCGTCATCCCGCTCTTCCTCGAGCAGATCGAGGCCGGCCGCCCCATCACGATCACGAACGGTAACATGACCCGCTTCATGATGACCCTGGACGACGCGGTCGACCTCGTGATCTTCGCCTTCGAGCACGGCGAGCAGGGCGACCTGTTCGTCCAGAAAGCTCCTTCCGCGACCATTCAAACCTTGGCCGAGGCCGTCATCGAGCTCACCGGCGCCAAGACCGGCATTCAGAACATCGGGACCCGGCACGGCGAGAAACTCTACGAGACCCTCGTCACCGCCGAGGAGATGGTCCGCGCCCAGGACATGGGCGGGTTCTTCAAGGTCCCGGCGGACAACCGCGACTTGAACTATGACAAGTACACCGTCAAGGGTGGCCATGAGGTCGAGGAGGTCGAGCCGTACACTTCCCACAACACGGCCAGGCTTACCGTCCCCGAGATGAAAAAGCTGCTCCAGAAGCTCTCCTTGTTTGGAGGATCCTGCCTCTCATGAGAATTCTCGTCACCGGAGCTAAAGGCTTTATTGGCAAAAACTTATGCCTGACCTTAAAAAACGGCGGGCATGAGGTTTTCGAGTATGACCTTGGCTCCACTGATGCCGATTTGAAGGCCTACGTTTCCAAGGTGAATTGGATCATTCATTTGGCCGGAATCAACCGACCACTTAAACCCGAGGAGTTCATCGATGGGAATGTGAACTTCACCAAAAAACTTTTGGACGTGGTTCTAGCGACGGGGTCCAAAGCCCCCATCATTTTTTCGTCGAGTACCCAAGCCGCTCTCGACAACCCCTATGGCCAAAGTAAAAAGAAGGCCGAAGAGGAACTCTTTGCCTTCCAAAAGAAGAACAACCACCCCGTGTACGTGTTTCGCCTTTATAACGCGTTTGGGAAGTGGTGCCGGCCGAACTACAATTCGGTGATTGCCACGTTCTGCTATAACGTCGCCCACGATTTGCCGATTCAGATTAATGAAGCGGCTCCGGCGATCGACTTCGTATATATTGACGATATCGTTGCTAGTTTCTTGAATGTTCTTTCGAGCGACGGCAAAGGTTCAAAAGACATTATCTATCCTGAGCCCCATTATTCGGAAAAGCTTGGCGATATCGCGAACGCCCTATATGGTTTCAAGAAATCTAGGTCGGATTTTTCCGTTCCGGCTATTCAAGATCCGTTCTTTAAAAAGCTTTACTCCACTTACCTTTCGTATTTGGAAGAAGACAACTTTGCCTACCCCTTGGTTTCCCATAAAGACCAAAGAGGATCCTTCACCGAAATGCTTAAAACCGAAAGTCTTGGTCAGGTCTCAGTGAATATTTCGAAACCCGGGATCACCAAAGGTAACCATTATCACATGACCAAAAATGAGAAGTATTTGGTTGTGACTGGTACCTGTGAAATCAAATTCCGCAAGGTGGGAACGGATAAGGTGATTACTTACAAGTGCAGTGGCGATGATCTTAAAGTGGTGGACATTCCGCCGGGATATACCCATTGCATCACGAATGTGGGAACTTCGGATTCGGTGACCATAATGTGGGCTAACGAACAGTTCGATCCTAACCATCCAGATACCATTGCGATGCCGGTTGAAGAGGAGAAAAAATGAGCACCAAGAAATTAAAAGTCATGACGATCATTGGGACTCGCCCCGAGATTATTCGTCTTTGCGAAGTCATCAAGGCTTGCGACAAAGAGTTTGAGCAGATTCTCGTCCATACGGGTCAGAACTATGCCTACGAACTCAACGAAGTCTTCTTTAAAGAGTTTGGGCTTCGTAAACCTGATTATTACCTGGAAGCCGTGGGCAATAACCTTGGCGAAACTATGGGCAACGTTATTTCAAAGGCCTATGACCTTATCGCTAAAGTGAAACCGGATGCGGTTCTAATTTTAGGCGATACCAATTCGGCTCTCAGTGCGATTTCTGCTAAGCGTCTTAAGACCCCAATTTTCCACATGGAAGCGGGCAATCGTTGCTGGGATTGGAATGTCGCCGAAATGACCAACCGTACGATTGTTGACCACATTTCCGATATCAATATGCCGTACAGCCATTATGCCTATGACAATTTGATCCACGAAGGAATGCCGGAGAACCGAACTTTCATTACAGGTTCCCCGATGAAAGAAGTCATCGATAAGTATCGGGACAAGATTGAGTCCTCTGACGTTCTAAATCAGCTTGGTCTTAAGAAAGATGGCTATGTCGTGATGTCTTCTCACCGCGAGGAGAATGTCGATATCGAAAGTAAATTCAATCGGTTATTCCCCGCTTTAAATAAGATTGCGGACAAGTACAAGCTCCCCGTGATTTTCTCGGTGCATCCAAGAACTCGGAAGAAACTGGATGAGCGGGGCTTTAAGATGTCCAAATACATTCGCGAAGAGAAGCCGTTTGGTTTCTTCGAATACATCAAACTTCAGAAGAATGCGTTCTGCGTCCTTAGCGATTCGGGCACCTTAACTGAAGAGTCTTCCATTTTGGATTTCCCAGCCGTTCTTATCCGGACTTCAACCGAACGGCAAGAAGGCATCATCCATGGATCGATTATTCAGGGCGGGGTCGACTTCGAAAGCATCGATGATGCGATTGGCAAAGTCCGTTTAATCCATAACGGCAAGAATCATCTCTCGATCGTGCCGGACTATGACTGCAATGATGTTTCGGCTAAAGTAGTGGATATCATCAAGAAATACGTCGACGTCGTTAACAAGGAAACCTGGCTCAAAGAATGATAAAAGCAAGCTACCATTCCAACCTCCAAGCCGATAAAACGATCTCATTCAATGATGAGAGCGAAGGCTTTGCTTTGGTCAATGGCAGACTTGTTCGTTCGGTCTTAGATATTCTCGAACTCAAAGGATTTAACGCCTACACGGGGTCCTTCAATGTGAATGGCGATGACTTACTTGACGTCACCAACGCCAACCGCGATCGGAGCCCCGTTTCCGTGATTGCCTCTTCTTCGTTAACCTTCCAAGTTTCACGGAGCCAAGTTCCCCTTGGTGTGGTGGCTAAGACCGACAAAATTGATGCCGCAACGAAGAAATACATCGAAGAAAAGAATATCCCCTTCGATTGGCGGCTCAATTTCACCCACCTTTTCCAATCTATCTACGCCGAACTTTGCGCTCATCCTTTTTATGTGGTTCTTGACCTTTCAAGAGCGGATAAGCCCTTCGCAATTTACGTTGTTGACCTTATCGACAAGGTCTTAGGCAAGTATCGGATTTACGCCTACGCCCCCCAACTTTTTGATAAACCGACTGAAGATATCGCATTCTATAGCAGCATCAAAGACGTTCTTTCCCCGAAACCAGCACTCAGCAAGCCCGCGAACGAAGCCGAAGCGGAACGCACTCAGGCGATGGCGGCCTTTATCGATGACCTCGCTGGCGTTCGTCATGAACCGGAAACCAACCCCTCTTCAGGTGCTCAATCGGCTGAAGCTAATCAAAATTCTGAAGAAAATTCAAAGCCTCAAAGCGGGATCCATTTCGATCTCAAAAAGACCGATCTTTATAACTTTATCTTTTCGTGCATCTTCCTCATTCTTGCGGTTGTGATTTCATTCCTCTATTTCACATTTACTGGCGCGAACAGCAATATCTTCTTTATTATTTGCTTCATCATGGCACTGCTTTTCACCATTATGTCGATCGTTCCCATCCGGACCCTCAATCACGACAACAAGGGCAAACATCTTAGGGATTCTAAATATTTATTCCTTGGGACCATCATTTTCCCGATTGGTTGCACTCTCGTTGGCATTGCCCTCGTTGTGGTGGGCCTTCTTAGTTCCAAATTTACTACGGCTTGGAATCCGTTATTCTATGGTCTCTTCGCGGGCGTGTTCTTTGTCTACTCGGTCGTGCTGCTTCTCTATATTTATTTTACGAACAAGGTGTTTTTGAAAGATGACAAACAAGAAGAGAACAAACAATAAAACGATAAAGGCAAAACCAGCACCTCAAGTTAGTGGTGGTGTTTCTTTTAGCCAAGCCGTTTCTTGGGTCAGTCTGCTCGGCGCCGCCGTGCAGCTTTATCTTTCTTTAAAAATCCTCGTGAGCGATAAAGAATTTGCTACATTAGCCCTATCGTTTGTGTTTTTCCTTGTCTTCGTTGTTCTCTATTTCTTCTTTTCGCGCAAGGTCATTTACGGTAAGAAAGAGATCTTCATCGATTTATCGTTTCTTGCCGTTGCAAGTTTGATTCTTTTCATCGCGTTCTTGTTTACGGGAGTACCTTTATCTACCAACATTTTCCTTCTCGTTTTCGCGCTTCTTTTAGATGGTTGCTTCCCTTTAGTCAATTTCTTTCTTTGCTCTTACTTGCCAGAAAGGAAGGCCAACTGATATGAAAAAATCCATGTGGTTTGGCCTTTTAGCTGGGCTTACTGGCTTAGCGATTCTTTCGGGTGGTTGCAACCGCACCGAAGTTTTGGATTACTCGGTTATTTATAATGCCGGAGAATATGGAAGCGTATCCTATTCCACCAACGGCGTAGCCTATGGGGAAGCAAAGCCGAAGATTCTTCAATACATCTTTAAAGGCAAATCAACGAATGAAGTTACTGCCATTCCAAAGACCGGTTACGTTTTTGTGAATTGGGAAGAAGACGGATTGACCAACCCGACCCGGCATGAGGACAAGGTCTTTTCGAATCTTGTTTTCACCGCAGTATTTGAGAAACAATCATGATCAAACATCTTTACCAATTTGCTTCTTCGAAGCCCAGGGCGTCTTGGGTCCTGTTCACCCTTTGTTTTGCTCTCACTTCTTTTTGGTTATATTGTTATGGCATCTATCTTGATACCGATGAAAGCAATTTGGCCTTGGTTTCTTTGGGGGCGATTCTTTCGCTGATTCTCGTTCTCGCCTCACTTTTGCTTTCACTGATTTTCTTTTCAAAACGTCCAGCTATTCAAATTGGACGTCAGGTCTTCAACTTTTATTTCCTCTTTGTCGCGTGTTTAGTGGCAGGCATTTTTGCCGCTGGTTTGCCGGTCGTGGCCGTTTACGCCATTAACCCCGAAGCCATCTTTGTTAAAGGATACTGGGCCTGCTTTGTCTTACCCTTTTTGTTCTTCTTATTCGAGACCGTCGCTTTAATTGGCATTGCTCTAAGAGCTCGGGCAATGTCGGCACCCGAACAAGAACAACCGTTGGTGGACCAACCAGACAAAGTGAATCGGTTCATGCCGATTTTCCTCAGCACGTTTTTCCTTCTTGTTGCTGCCCAATATTGTTTTGCCCGGATCGATTTTATCAATAACTTTTTTACTTGGCTCCCCACCAAAATCCTTTATCGGGCCATGGTGTTTGTCTATTTGGGCGTTTACGGTTTTCTTCTTAAAAAAGTCAACCATCTTCATGTGAATATGCCTTGGTTTGTTGGCATGGTCGTCCTTTTAGTTTCTTACTTTTTTGTCTTTTCTTTTGTTCCTTTGTCCTTCTCTTATTCGTATCAAGGCAGTCAGTTCTCCGCCAACGGCTCAACCAACTATGTTTTCCAAACGATCGGTTGGTACGGCATCTTGATTATGCTTGGCCGTTTTGCTGGCGCCGCTTTTATCTTTTTGTTCTTAATTTCCTTTGTTCGTCCCTCTATTCATAACCGGGCTTCCGTTATTTGGCCCATGGTGACGGTCGTTGGCCTTTCGATGATCTTCTGCTTCTATAGTTACATCGCCGAATTTAAAAGCTACCTCGCTTACTTTCAAGGGGCCGAAGTAAGGGCCACAATCATTTCTATTACCCATTCGAAAAACGCCTTCGGAATCTTCCTTTTCCTTGGATGCTTTGCTTCCGCGTTTCTGCTGAAATATGTCAAAAAATGGAATTGGATTTTCATTATCACTTTTCTTCTTTGTCTCGCAACTGCCTTGATTAGCGGATGCTACACTGCGGTCGTTCCGGTTGTCATCTTTGCAATTGTTCTTTTAATTGATTTCTTTATCAACTTAATCCGAACACCCAAACGAAAAGCGTTAGGAATTGTTCTGCTTTCCTTAATGGGGACGGTTTTTGCCGCCTTAGTCATCTGCATTTACACCCCAGAAATTCGCAATAGCAATCTTCGCTTTACCAGCGTTTTCATTCGTTTGTATAATCGCCTTAATTCGATTGGGAGTACGGAAATTGCCTCTCGAACTGGTCTTTGGACTCAGGGCGTTTCGGTGCTTAATGGGCCGTTTGTCTTTTTTGGAAAGACCGACCAAATCGCCAACCTCGAGGTCGCTATTGTCCAAACGATTTCTGGAGACAACAATGTGACGCCAGAAGATTTCCACAGCGCCTTCCTTTCCTTCTATTCTGCCCACGGGCTTTTAGGCTTAGTCATCTATCTTGCCGTTCATGCTTGGGTTATCGCTCGATTAATGAAGATTCACCGTTATGATCCGAAATTATCGGTTTTCCTGCTCATTTTGCTTGGTGGGGCCATCCTCTTCTCGATTCCAGAAACCTACACCCTGTTTATTTCCATGTCTGCTGCCACAATGCCCATTTCGTTTCTTTTCCTTTGCGACATTGATTTCTTGCGAAAAGAGGCAGCCGGGGTTACATCCTCCACTAATGCTTCTCCAATAAAGCGAAAGGAGGCCAATTCATGAAATTTAAGTCTTGCTTTGCGCTCGGAGTTCTGGCTTTTGTCATTCCGCTTGCGGGATGCTCTTGGTATGGCGGGGAAGAAACTCACGCTTTATACGAAGCTGTTTTTGACATGTGGACTGCTGGGAACAAACTTAATGCGAATTATATTTATCCGGACGGGGCTTCCATTGAAGGCTATATCGATTATCGATCCTACTTTACCCATTACACCACCAAATCAACCTATTGGAAGCTGGATTATTCCAGCAAAGTGGAAATGCTCACGACAATGTCGGACGGGACCACATATTCGAACTCGGGAACGTATTACTCTCAGACCGCGAATGAGGGAACGATTGCCATCACGTTTGACGATGGCTCTAAGGATACTTTGACTTGGAACAGTCAGGATACTTGCCCAAATTGCTTAGCCAATTACATTGAATTCTATACGGTGCATACTTATAACATCCCGGCCTTAGGTGGCGACGTTGAAGTCTGGATGCTTTATCATAATCGGAGGAACTAAGACAATTTTCATCTATGAGGACCTTGAAGCAAATCCTTTATATCTTGAGCAAAAAGGAAAAGTGGCAGCTTTTCTTCCTTTTACTTGCGATGATTTTTGGAGCCTTCCTTGAACTCTTTGGAATTTCGGTTTTGCTTCCTATCATCAATTTGATTTCCGCCGATTCTTCGACATTGCCTCAGGTTATTTCCGACAGCACAATGCTGACGATCTTAGTGAACGTTTTTCATCTCTCAACCAGCGATACTCGCACCTTGTTCATCACGGTAATCGTTTTCGTTATGTGCGTATATGTTTTTAAAGCCCTATATTCCATCGGGTTGAATGCTTGGTCTTCTGCCTTCGTGAACAGCTTCCGCCGCGAACTTTCGACTAATCTTTTCCGCACCTACTTATTGCAGCCCTACGATTTTCACTTGTATCGGAACACCTCGGACCTTCTCCGAAGTGCCACCTATGACACGACCAATTTCGTTTCGGCAGTGACCACCCTTCTTTCGATTATTTCTGACTCGATTTTCTGTATTTCTCTTATTGCTTATCTTTTTGTCGCAGATTGGAAGATTACCTTGATTGTTCTTGGAGTCATTGGTGGAATGTCCGCCTTGCTCCTTTGGGCAGTCAAGAAGAAAGTTCGAATCTACAGCCAGGATACTTGGGTCCTTAATGCCCAATCCAATAAAGCGATTTTGGAATCCCTTGGCGGTATCAAGGAAACGATCGTTTCTGGCCGTGAAGCCTATTTCATTGACTACTATGATGATATCCAAAAGCAAACGGCCAGCATCGCTTTTAAAAATGGCTTTTTGTCCTTGGTCCCACGGGTCATTATCGAAGCGGTTGGCATGATTTCTATCTTGCTCGCTCTCCTTATTTACGTGGTCACGGGCGCGACCAATTCTGCTATTCTTTCCACTTTCTCGTTGTTTGTGGTGGCCATTGTGAAACTTTTGCCTTATGTCTCTCGTTTCAATGGTGAAATCAATGGGTTCCGTTTTACCATGAAATCTATTCATAATGTTTACGACGATCTTCAGCTGGTCCATCGTTCTGCCGGGGATCTTCGTTCGCTAGCCGATACTGGCGCTGCCTTGCCCTTTAGTCACGCTTTAACCATGAAAGATGTTTGTTTCTCCTACCGGGGTTCGGATCGCCGAATACTGGACAAAGCAAACTGCGAGATTCAAAAAGGAAAGTCTACAGCATTCTGTGGCCTCTCTGGAGCCGGTAAGACGACAACGGTAGATATTCTTCTTGGCCTTTTGCAACCGAGCTCTGGCGCCGTGCTATGCGATAACAAGCCCATTTCCGAAGATGTCAAGGCTTGGCACAAGGATATCTCCTATATTCCCCAAGACATTTTCTTGGTCGATGACTCCATCAAAAACAACGTTGCTTTTGGTATTGATGCTGCTTCGGTGAAAGACGTTGATATTTGGAAGGCTCTTGACGAAGCTCAACTCGGCGATTTTGTCCGTTCGCTCCCCAAACAACTTGATTCTCAAATCGGCGAAAAAGGCGTTCGTCTTTCGGGTGGGCAACGGCAACGGATAGGTATTGCTCGCGCGCTCTTCAGAAATACTCAGATCATTGTTTTTGATGAAGCCACTTCGGCTCTGGATTATCAAACTGAAGGAGAAATTCTTAAAACGGTCAATGGGCTTCGTGGATCTAAAACCCTCATCATCATTACCCATCGTTTAAATACTATTCAAAACTGCGATCGGATTTATGAAATCAAAGAGGGCAAAATGACCTGCATTAAAGGCGGTGAGCCTGATGCACATTAAGGTATTAATTCCTTGTGTCGAAAAGTCTTTAGATCAGATCAAAGAATTGGCCTCCTTTTTGCAGATCGATAGCGATGCTATTTTTCTTGACCAAAACGGCCAAGATTTCAAACAGTCTTTTGATCTCAATGGCCACACGATTGAAGTGATCATGACGATCAAAAAGGGTGTTTCGATGGCCCGCAATATGCTCATTAAGAATGCCCAATGCGATGTTGGGCTCTTTATCGATGATGACTGCGTGCTCGCTCCAGGCTATGCTGCCGCGATCGAAAAAGCCTATTCGGAATTTCCTAAGGCCGAAGCCATCCGTTTCAACACGGTGCGGACCTATTGGAATCCGGTGAACGCTCACGCGACCAAGGATCGAAAGGCTAAATTTTCCGATCTTTCGAGCTTTGGCATGTGGGGGCTTTCTTTCCGTCCAGAAGCCTTCCTTTCAAAAGGTATTTTCTTTGATGAGCATCTTGGGATGCCGAACTACCTTTATAACGGCGAGGATAGCGTCTTCCTCTTTGATTTATGCAAAAAGAGCGAAAAGGTGTATCTGTCTTCCTTCTATATTTGCGAAGTCAAAGAGACGAAAAAGTCGACGTGGTTTGAGCAATTCGATAAACGGTACTTTGTCACCAAGGGTTATGTCTACACTCATCTTTATGGAATCAATTGGCCCTTTGCTTTAGCTCGGATGTATTTGAAATATCACAAAGACTACAAGATGAAGTATCCGCTGGTTCGAAAATACGCGGCCTTAGGCCACGCGATGTATAAAGAACACTTCTATGAGGAGCCTAAAGATGACTAACAAAAAGCTCCTCTTTATTTGGAATTACCATTACTTTCCTTTTGAGAAGGGCAAGTCTCGGTTTTCGGATTTACTGGATGCCTTCGTAAAAGAAGGTTACCAAGTCGAAGTGGTGACGTCCTCTTTCTACCACATGGGAAAGACCCAACGTTCGATTGAAGATCCGAAATACCAAAACTTGGGTTACAAAGTGCATTTCATTCGGGAACCTGGCTACAAAAAGAATGTTTCGTTTGCTCGGGTTCGGAGCATGAACCATTTTAACGCTGGAGTGAGGACTTATCTCAAAAAACACGACCCAGTGGATGTGGTTTACGTCCCGGTGCCTTCGATTAAACTGGCGGCGATTGCCGAAAAGTGGTGCCGCCTCGCCAAAACTAAATGTGTGATTGATGTTGAAGACCTTTGGCCCGAGTCTTTTCAAATGATTATCAGACCTAAGTTTCTCTACAAAGCGTTTACTTGGCCATTAACAATCCAAGCCAACAAAGTTTATCGGAAGGCAGATGCGGTGGTGACGGTCTCCGAAACCTATATGAACCGAGTCCGACAAACTCGAAAAGATCCTTTTTCTAATGCCGTTGCTCCAATCGGAGCGGATGCTGATTGCGTTCATTCGATTATCGATAAAAGTTCTGTTAGCAAACCTGCAGGCGAATTCTGGGTTTCCTATATTGGGACCTTTGGCAAATCTTATGATCTTCGGATGGCCATTGATGCTGTGAGCTCTCTCTACGCTCAAGTGCATACAAATCTCGTCTTTAAGCTCATGGGTTCGGGCCCAGAATTCGGAGAGATTAAATCCTACGCGAGCAGTAAACCTGGCAGGTTCGAATTCTTGGGGCTAATCCCTTACGATCAAATGTGTCAAATTCTTGCCGCATCAGATGCCGGCCTTAATCCCATCGTCAAAGGCTCGGTGGCTTCTCTCATCAACAAAGTCGGAGACTATGCCGCATGTGGTCTTCCCGTTTTGAACACGCAAGACTGCCCAGAATATGAACAACTTTTATCGCGCTTCAATGCCGGGCTTTCTTCGCCTGCCGGGAATCTAGATGGATTAATTGAAAATCTCAAAAAGGTCCTTGATAATCCCACTTTGCTTGATGAAATGCGAAAAGGGGCGGAAGAGCTTTCCGCTCATTATTTATCAAGGGCGAAATCTCAAAGTGATATACTTGCTTTAATAGCAAGCATATATGGAACTGAATCTCAAAAATAAGTCGGTCTTAGTCGTGGGGGCTTCTAAAGGCATTGGTAAGGCCATTGCTTTAGGCTTTGCCGCCGAGGGCTCGAAGCTCGTTATTATTGCCCGCTCAAAAAACATCATCGAAGAAGTCAAAAAAGAATGTCTTAAAGCCGGGGCTGCTTCTTGTGAAGCCGTGGTGGCGGATATTACCAAAGAGCCCCGAAAAGTTGCTGAAACTTGTCTTAAGAAGTTTGGGCCCCTTGACGTGGTAGTTCACTGCGTGGGTACTTCTTTGGTCCCGAGAGACATCTTTGGATCTGAAGAAGATTATTTAACCGCGCTTAATGAAAATGCCCTGGCTTCTATTCAAATGAACGCGGTTCTCATTCCCGATATGATTTCCAAAGGAATTAAAGGACACGTGGTGCACGTTTCTTCGATTTCGGCGATCAATTTACGGGGCAATGCCTTATATGCCTCCAGCAAGGCTTTCTTGAACGCTTACGTGACTTCAGCGGGCCGCCAGGTTGCTCCCAAAGGGATTCGCTTAAACTCGGTCATGCCGGGTGCGGTGACGTTTCCGGGCGGATATTGGGATGCCGCCATTCAAGCTAAAGAACCGAAAGTTCAGGATTTCTTATCCCATCACCAAGCGGTGGGCCGCTTTGGCGAAGCCGACGAGATTGCGAATCTTGTCCTATTCCTTGCCTCCGATAAATCTTCATTCATTGTTGCTTCCAACCTTCCGATCGATGGCGGAGCCATGTAACGATGAAGCGCTTCTTCGATATTCTTTTATCGTTTTTGGGGTTATTGATTCTTTCACCCCTTCTTTTGATTTTGGCCCTCATCACCGTGTGTACTTCTAAGGGCGGTGTCTTTTTTCGGGGCGAACGAGTCGGACGAAATGGCAAACCTTTCAAGATCTTCAAATTCCGCAGCATGGTGAAAGATGCCGAAGGGCATGGCAAATGGAACATCGGGGAGAACGATCCTCGCATCACCAAATGGGGCCATTTTCTTCGGAAGACCAAACTTGATGAACTGCCTCAACTCATCAATGTCTTCATCGGTAACATGTCGATGGTGGGACCTCGGCCCGAGCTTCAGGTCTACATTGATATGTACACCGAGAAAGAGAAACCGATTCTCGATCTTCGTCCTGGTATTACCGACTGGGCCTCGATGGTCAACATTGCTCAATATAAAGCTTTCACGGAAGCCAAAGACCCCGATCAAGCCTATCTCCAAGTGATCCGCCCGCTTAAACTGAGGCTGCAACTCTATTATCGTTATAACCACAACCTTTGGATGGATTTACGGATTCTCAATTGGACTGTCCTAAAAGTCATTTTCCGGTTTAAGAAGTTGCCAAAGAAGGTACAAGCCATCGTAGATGACTATAATAAGGAATACCATGAACAGCACCCCGAAGAACAGCGTTGACCTCGCTTGGCTTATCCGGCGGGATTCGATTGAGATGACCCACGTTTCGGGCGCATCTCATATCGGAAGTGATCTTTCGGCCGCGGATGCCATCGCGGTTCTTTACTTCGATGTTATGAGAATCGATCCGAAGAAACCGGAAGATCCAAATCGCGATATCTTCTTAATGGGCAAAGGCCACGCGAGTGCGGCTTTGTATTCGGCTTTAGCCAACCGGGGATTCTTCTCCCGGGAACGCTTGAAGACTTTTTATCAAAATGGTTCGACCTTATCGGGCCACGTGACGAAGCACAACAATCCTGGCATTGAATTCTCGACGGGTTCTCTTGGTCATGCCTTAGGAGTAGGGGTGGGCTTTGCCTACGCCTTCAAACAAGACCAAAAAGAGAATCACGTTTATGTTTTGATGGGCGATGGGGAGTGCCAAGAGGGCTCGGTCTATGAGGCTCTCGCTGAAGCGGGGCGGGATCAGTTGAATCACTTGGTCGCTTTGGTTGATCGTAACCGTCAGCAAGGCCTAGGAGACACACAAGACGTGTATGCGTCTATGGACCTTAAGACTCGATTTGAGGCTTTAGGCTGGGATGTTCTTGAAATCAATGGACATGACCACGCTGCTATCAAAACAGCATTACTTTCCAAACACGAAAAACCTTTAGCGGTTATTCTTAATACCATCAAAGGTTATCCGATTTCCTTCATGGAGAATAATCTCCTGTGGCATTATCGTTTCCCGCATCCGGGCGAAGAATATGATGGGGCTCGTAAAGAACTTCTAGCCATTAAACCTAAAGACTTAGCTAATCCCTACGAAGAGGAGGACAAAGACTTATGAGAGATGCCTTTGCAGCGGAACTCCTCAAATTAGCGCGTGAGGATCACAACATCGAACTCCTGACTGGAGACCTTGGTTTTGGTGTCCTTCGTCCTTTTAAGACTGAGCTGCCAGATCAATTCCATAACGTCGGTATCGCCGAACAACTTTTGATTGAGATGGCAACCGGCATGGCCTTAGCGGGCAAGAAAGTCGTTTGCTATTCGATTGGCAACTTTCCAGTGTTCCGTTGCCTTGAACAGATTCGAAATGATGCTGCCTATAGCGGAGCGAACGTCAAAATCATTGCGATCGGTGGCGGTTATACCTATGGTGGGTTAGGCATGTCCCATAACGCCACTGAAGATATCGCCGTCCTTCGTCCGATTCCCAATATTGCGATTTATACCCCGTGTGATAAATACGAAGCGGTGGTTGTCACCGATCTTATGATGGCCCACGAAGGGACAACCTATCTTCGGTTGGAACGTCCTGATCCCGCGACAATCCACGAGGGGCCTGTAACGAATTACATCCCTGGGACGCCTTTACTAAACTTCAAAGGCAAGAAGGCCGCCGTCCTTTCTTATGGCGGAATTGCTTTGCGGGCCAAAGAAGTGGCCGAGAAGATGGGCTACGCTTTCTATACGTTTCCAGTACTTAAACCTTTAGATGAAAAAGCGGTTATCAAAGAACTTGGCCAATATGAAAAACTCGTTGTGATTGAAGAGCATTCCAAGATTGGCGGACTGGGTTCCGCGATGGAAGACATCTTCGTGAACGAAAAGAAGCAATCCCGTATCATCAAATTCGGAATTCCGGATGAAGTTGCCCCTGTTGTTGGATCCCAAGATTACATGCGGAACTATGTTGGTTTAAGCGTCGAGACGATCATTCAAGCTTTAAAGAAGGACTGACTATGACGGAACCCCGAGTCCTCGTCATCAGCAACACCGCGCTTAAGACCACGAATGCCAATGGTCAGGTTCTTTTGGGCGTCCTTTCTCAAATCCCAGTTGAAAATCGAGCTTCGTTTTTTATTCAAAATACGATTCCTGAAAAAGGCACTTCTCAAACCGCTTTTCGGTTGACTGACGTCGAGAGGCTTCATAGTTACTTCAATGGAAAAGCCCAGGGCACTGTGCTGAATCCTGCTCAAGAGACTACGGAAACCAAGGACATTCAAACTGGTCACGGCAAGGAGTCGTTTTTCCGCCACCTCGTTCGTGACCGGGTTTGGAATCACGGTAAATGGGATCCGAGTCCTCTCTATCATTGGATTCTTGAGTTTCGGCCAACCGTTATTCTCTTCATGAGCGGCCGTTCTCCTTTCATGTTCAATTTTGTCTACGATATTTCTCTCCATTTTGGCTTGCCGGTTGTGATCTATACGGGAGAGGATGAGTATTGGCATAAACCTAAATTCCTGAATTTATGGGATGCGATTCTTCGCCACAAGCTTCATAAGGCGACCAAACGGTTAAACCAACGGGTTCGTCACTATATCGTCTCTAATGAGAAAATTGCTCAACTTTTTAAGGACACCTTTCATCTCCCAGTTACGGCCATTATGCCTTCTACCGAGGTCCAACCGGTTTCTAAAATCAATTCCACGGGATCCCTTTTCTATGGTGGCAATTTAAAGCCCGGTCGTTACCAATCTCTTAAAGACATTAGCCTTGCCTTGTCCAAAATTGCCCCGGAGAAAATGATTGATGTCTATAGTAACGACATTGATGACCAAATTCGGCATTGCCTTGCCTCCCTCAAAAATGTTGTTCTGCACGATGCGGTGCCACGGAAAGAATTAAATGAAGCCCGCTCAAAAGCCTTTTTGCTTCTTCATTTCGAGTCGTTTTCATCCAAGATTAGGCCGATGATCCAAAATGCTTTTTCAACGAAGATACCGGATTGCCTAGGTTCGGGCATCCCCTTCTTGGTTTATGCCCCTAAATACTGCGGCTTTTCCTCTTACCTTTCGGCGCATCCAGAAGCGGTGGCCTACGCCTCAAACTTACCAGATTTAAATTTGCTGCTTAAACAGGCTATTTTTGATGAAAAATATAGGGCAGGATTAGTTTCTAATTCTCTTGTTCTGGCTAAAGAAAATCACGATTCGATTCGAAATGGGCTGATTCAAAAGCAAATCCTGAGTGAGGTAAAACTATGAGGGTACTTCAAATTAACGTCCTCTACGCTCAGGGATCAACCGGTCATATTACCGAGACTCTTCATAAGGAATACCTCAAAGAGGGTATCGATAGCTATGTTCTTTTCGGCAGGGGACCAAAGCAAGGCGATAAGCGGGTAATTCGCTGCTCTTATCTTTGGGAAGCTAAACTTTGGCGGTTAATTTCTTTATTCACGGGGAACCTTTACGGAGGAGTCCCGTTTAGCACTTTGCACATTAAGCAACTTATCAAAAAACTTCAGCCCGATGTTGTTCATCTTCAATGCATTAACGGGAACATGGTCAACATCTATTCATTAATGAATTGGCTCAAAAAGAAAAAGATAAAAACGGTTTTGACTCACCATTCCGAATTTATGTTCACGGGCGGATGTGGTTTTGCGATGTGCGAGAAATGGAAATCGGAATGCAAGCATTGCCCCCATAAAAGAGAGATTTTCGGAAGGTTTTCACTCGATCGGTCTTTATCTAACTTTAAGCGTTTTAAAAAGGCTTTTAGGGACTTTGTCCTTTTGACCAATGTCTACGTTTCGCCTTGGCTCCAGCAAGAAGCTACACTATCACCTGCTTTACAAGACTCAAAAGGGCAAGTCATTCTCAACCCGATTGACACTTCAATTTTTAACACGAATGCCGTAGGCCCGCTGCCAAAAGGCCTTCAAAACAAAAAATATGTTTTCTTGCCCATCTCAAAATTTGGCGTTGCAAATAAAGGGGCGAATTCCATTGACATGATTGCGGATCGCCTTAAAGAAGCCCATTTAATGCTAGCGGTTGCCGGCGCGCCTTCTGACCATAAATTCATATCTGAAAATGCGGTGAACTTAGGTTTTCTTTCTTCGCCTGCGGTCATGGCTACCCTCTACCAAAATGCCGCTTGTACTCTTATTGTTAGCAAAGTAGAGTCTTTCTCGATGCCGGCTGCTGAATCCTTATGCTGCGGGACGCCCATCGCAGGTTTTAAAGCCGGAGGGCCGGAAAGCTTCGCCGATGCTCAATTTTCAGAATTTGTAAATGTGAATGATCTTGGTGGGCTTGTCTCCGCAATCGTTCGTCTAGCAAGGCACAAAGTCCCTCAGAACGCAGCATGCATTTTTGAACCGAAATTTACGGCGGAACAATATCTAAAATTGTATCAGTAGCGATCCTGTTTCCTTTAGGAAAAAGCTTGTTGATGCTACAATATCTCAATAAGTAGACCATGCAGAACCTCAAAAACAGGAAACTGATTCGGACGCTTGCCCTCATTCTTGGGGATGTTTTGGTTATCAGCGCGGTCTATCTTTTGTCTGCTTATGCAACGTTCGATAAGCTTTTTAATGGTGGATATTGGCGGATTTTTTACTATGGCGTCATTTGGGTTCTAAGCACCATCGGGGTGTACGCCCTTTTCGGCGTCTACCGAATGCAGACGGATAACTTCGGTCTCTTTGAATCGATCAAGTTAATGGCAATCACGGCGGCATGGAGTCTAACGCTTTACATCATCATGCTTGTTCTTCAATTTACCCCTGCATTTAAAGACTTTCCTTATCTTAATTGGAAGTCATTTGTTCTCGGAGCAACTGTCGAGGCTTTTCTTGTGGTGGTCCTTCGTTTTGTTAAACGCGTCTATTTAGCAATACGAGCCCGAAGAAAAAACAAAGAGAATCCCATCAGGACCTTAGTCATTGGTGCTGGCGGTGCCGCAAAAATCGTTATTGACGACAGCCGTTCCAACAGCGAAAGCAAAATCAAAGTTGTCCTATTTGTAGATGATGACCCCAACAAGATTGGAAACACCATGTCTGGGGTCAAGATTTTAGGACCCATTTCGTCGGTAGCTCAATATGTCCAGATGTACAAAATCGAAGAGGTCGTTATTGCGATTGCTTCCCTTTCTGATGAACGTCTTCACCAGATTTTCGGTTATCTTCGCCCTTGCGATGTCCGGATTCGCCGACTCCCTCTTTTAAGCGAAATGGACAAAGTTCATGAAATGAAAGTCATGGACGTTGACTATGATGAGCTCCTCGGCCGTGGCGGTGTCGTGGTGGACGAACCTGGGATTAAGGCTTTCATCAAAGGCAAATCTGTTCTTATTACGGGCGCCGGGGGTTCGATCGGAACTCAAATCGCGATTGCCGTAGCCTCGGCTCAACCGAAGACGATTTATCTCTATGATTTTTATGAAGCCGGTCTTTTTGATACCCAAGAAAAAGTGAAACGGGTTTTGGCTAAAAACGGCGGAGAAAATTGCCCGGTTCGTTCGTTCGTCGGTTCAACTTCCAATAAATGGGTAATCAATTCCGTTTTTGAAAAATACAAGCCCGACATCGTTTATCATGCGGGGTCTTATAAGCAGGTTCCTTTGATGGAAGACAATCCGATCGAAGCCCTTCGCCAAAACGCGATTGGCACCTACGTCATTGCCAAGGCTGCGGCGGACCATGGAACCTTAAAATTTATATATCTCTCGTCAAATAAGGTCTTGGATTTAAGCAACATTTTGTCTGCAACCAAACGTTTTGGCGAAATGTGCTGTGAGCATTTTGCTACCGCTTCAAAAACCACTTTTGCGTGCGTCCGCTTCGGCAACGTCCTTGCTACCAGCGGTTCGGTTGTTCCTCTTTTTGCTAAGCAAATCGCCGATGGGGGGCCTGTCACGGTGACTTCAAAGAACGCAAGCCGTTATTTCGCTACCCTTGAAGAAACGACAAAACTTATCATGCAAGCTTCCGCTTATGCTGAAGGTGGGCAAATCTACGATGTCGATATGGGCAGCCCTGTCAAAATCGTGAACGTCGCTGAGCAAATGATCCGTCAGGCCGGCTACATTCCTTACAAGGACATTGATGTCAAAATCACGGGATTACGTCATGGTGAATCCGATGCCGAACCGCCTTCTTTTAACAAGAAGAAGCAGATCAAGACTCCGAACTCCCGACTTTTCATCGATCCGAATAACCGAGACTTCCCCGTTGACGAAGCCGCTGCCCAACTTGAAGCCATTACGAAGATGGAGAAGCCCCATCAGGAGATGGAAATACTGGCGATGCAACTTATACAAGAACTTGATAAGAAGGGCGTCAAATGAAATCCTTTTTGATTTTGGGCTCAGCGGGTATGGCTGGGCATATGATTTACACCTATTTGAAAGAACAGGGCCAATCCGTTTACGGCATTGATCTTCGTCAAAATGGTTTTTCCGTGGATGAAGTGGTGGACACGGGGGACTGGGACCAACTGAAGAAAGCTGTTCAAGCAAAGCCTTACGACTACGTAATCAATTGCGGGGCAATCTTGGGCCAGCCCATGCTGGATCATCCCGATTTAGCCAAGCGGATCGACTCCGAGATGCCCCACAAGATCGCTGAATTCCTTGAAGGTGGAAACGGAAAACTCATACACATCTCCACCGATTTCGTCTTTTCGGGCAATCGAGAAGGCGGAGCTTATATTGAAACAGACGTCCCTGATAACGAGACGCCCTACGGTCTTTATAAACGTGACGGTGAGGTTAACTCAGTCAACGCGATCAATCTTCGCCTCTCCATTATTGGACCGACTCCACTTAAGGTGATCCCGAACTATTTGAACAACGTTATTGAATCGCCAAATCCATCCCTTTGGGGTTTGACAAATGCCTTTTGGACTGGGATTACTACCCTAGAATTGGCCAAGACCATTCTTGTGCTCAGCCATTTGAAAGACCAAAAGAACATCTACCACCTCTGCTCCCGCCAAAAAGAGACTCGTTACGAGACGATCAAGAACATCATGGGCGTTTTCGCTATTTCTAAGCCCCTGGAGGAGCGGCAGGGGGACCCGAAGGATTATTCCCTTCTTTCGACTAATTTAGCCTACAGGAAGCCTTTTAAAGACCAAATCGAGGACCTAAAGCAGTGGATGATCGACCATTCGCAACTTTACGGGCAATATTCATGTCTCAAAAACCAATAAGGATTCTTCAAGTCGGAATGTCTGACAACTACGGTGGTACCGAAGCCATCATTTATGGTATTTATGAGCACCTCGATCATTCCAAGATTCAATTTGATTTCTTGAATGTCTACGGCCATCCGATTGCCCGGCAAGACAAGCTCATTGCTCAAGGGGCTCACGTCTACGATCTTTTGCTTAAACGGAGAGAAGGCTATGCCAAATACATTCGGGGCATTAAGGAGTTTTACAAGCAACACGCGAAAGAGTTCGATGCGGTGGTGTGCAATGTTCAGTGCTTGGACCAGATTGATATGGCTAAATACGCCAAAAAGTTTGGCATCAAGAAAACGGTCGTTCATGTCCATAATTCAGGGAACGGTATCGAAGCGAGCCGTCTCGCCGACCTTGCGATTCGGATGAATAAAGCCCATTGCCATCGCTATGTCGACCTCTTTTTGGCTTGTTCAAAGAATGCAGCGAAGTGGGGCTTCTCTTCAAAAGACGCTGCTAAAGCCATTGTTGTAAAAAACGGTCTCCAAATATCCGATTTCCAATTTGACCCCAAAGCTCGTGACCAATTTCGAACATCATTGAAGGTTCCTTTCGGGGCTCCGCTTTATGGCTCGGCTGGTCGGCTTGATCCTCAAAAAAATCAGGAATTTTTACTCCGAATTTATCAGCAAATCCATTTGGCCGATCCCTCGGCCCATTTTGTTTTGCTTGGCCATGGTCCTTTAGAAGCAGAACTTAAAAAAGAAATTGGTGATTTGGATATTACCTCTTGCTGTCACTTGATTTCCCGGGCGGATCAAATGAAGACTTTTTATTCGGGGATTGATGAATTTGTCTTTCCTTCGAGATTCGAAGGTCTAGGAATGGTTCTTTTAGAAGCTCAATGCGCGGGTCTGCCATGTTTAGCTAGCCAAGATACCATTCCGCCTGAAGTTCAAATTTCCCCGCTTCTTCATTTCGTTCCTCTTTCGCTTTCAGCGAAGGAATGGGCTCAACAGGCAATGACTCTTGTTAGGGGTGCCGATCGAACGAACGGCCCGCTTTATGTCCAAAAAGATGACCGCGATATCCGACAGACTGCCCAAATGTATGAAGGATTATTTTTATGAACCTTCTTTTTGCTACGAACGAGGCTTTTATCCCTGGTTTCAAGACCGCCCTTAATTCTTTGTGCCTCAATAACCCTGAAGCCCATGAGGTCTATGTTGCAAATGACGGAATCCCCGTTTCAAAACAGACGAGCCTAGAACTATTTTTTAAACCCAAGAAATGCAATCTTCATTTCGTTAACATCGGAAAAGGCTTTTTCAATCAAGAGCCCTTCCTTTCTTTGCCCCGTTATAACGCTTTGAGCATGAGTCGCCTTGCCCCGGGCTTAATTGTTCCTAAAGGCCTTGGCCGTCTTCTTTATGTCGACTGCGACATGATTGTTCGGGGATCCCTATCAGAGTTCTACAATTTGGATTTTAATGGAAAAGCGTTAGCGGCCATTTGCTTGAACCGAAATCGGCAGGATGGTGGGCCTTATGATGACCCCGAAAGTGATGTCTATTCATGGATTAAATATCCATTTGATCCTCGTTGTCGTTATTTCAACGCTGGAATTTTGCTTTTGAACATGTCGGTTTTTGACGATGCAACTCCGTCCATTTATGAACCTTTTGTTGAGACGAATAAGAATCAGCTTCTACTGGCTGACCAAGATATTTTGAATTTCTTCTTTATGGGCAAAGTCCTTGAAGTGGTGGATCGACGTCTAAACTGTGCGATTCCTGAGAATATGCGCTTTCGAAAAGGCGAATATCGTTGGATCAAAGATAATGTCATTGTGCTTCATTTCGTCGTGGCTAAAAAGCCTTGGATGCCTTGGAAATATCGGAATCGGCTGTTCCATCTTTACATGGCTTACTTTAAAAAAGAAGGTCACCCCTGTAGTTATATTGGGCGTTATTTAGCTTGGTATTTTATGAAACCTTGGCATTTTTTGGCCCATTGTTGGAGAAAGGGCTTATCGTTATTGAAAGGCAAAAACTGATATGAAAATTTCGGTAGCGGTTATTACATATAACAACGAAAAGTATATCCGGCCTCAACTCGACACAATTTTAGAAAATATCGGGCCCGACGATGAAGTGGTGGTGTCAGATGACCACTCCGCCGATGGGACATGGTCGATTCTCCAAGAGTATGCCGCCAAAGACCCCCGTTTCCACATTTACCAAATCGTTCATGCTGGTTGCAATGGCAACTTTGAGAACGCTTTGTCTCATTGTACGGGAGACCTCATCTTCCTCTCGGATGGAGATAACGTTTGGGAACCTCAAAAAGTGGAGACCGTTAAAAAAGCCTTCGAGTCCAACCCTAAAGTTTGGATGGTCATGCATGACTGCTCTGTCGTTACGGGCGATCTCCAGCCGATTGCTCCATCAGTCTACGCCACGAGGCATAGCAAACCTGGCGTCTTTCGTAACATCATGAAGACTGCTTATGTGGGCTCCTGCATTGCATTTAAAAAGGAATTATTGATACGGATTCTCCCCTTCCCCAAGAAAATGCCCATTTTCTATGACGAATGGATTGGACTCGAAGCGACCAAACACGGAAAAGTCATCTTTATCCCCGATATTTTGCTGAAATGGAGACGCTTCCCCGGATCAGCGTCAACCCAATTTATAACTCAGGATGGCCAAGTTACCACTCACAAAAAGAACCCAAGAAAGGGCACCTTTAAGCGGAATTGGTTTCGGATTTGGACTCGGGTTAGGAAACTGGGCTGGGCATTATTCCGCTAACTTTGATTTATGGTGAAATAGTCCGGCCAACATGACCAAGGGTCGGAAAATGACTCTTAAGAATGGAGAATCGCTGTAGAGATAACGAAGTGTACTTCCTGTACCGGCTTGTTTTAATATTTTGAGCCATCCCCAAAGGTCGCCTCGTTTTCGGGGCGAATCAAATCCGTTCACGAAGCAAATGTGAACCCAGGCGGGGTGAGCAATGGTGGAGTAAAGATTCTTGTTGGCTTTCTTTTTGTCAAATACCACGAAAAGTTGAATATCGGGTGACGGGAAAGCTTTACGAACCGCTTCAATAGTCTGCGCTACGAAGGATGAGTCCTTAGACAGATTAGTGGCGGGAATGGACTGAATAAAGGATATCGCGGCTTTTGGATCGTTTCGGATTTTTTCTGTTTTTTCGATGAGATGAGTCACCCGAGAACGAAGCTCCGCCAAAGAGTCTTGACCCATTGGGTTCCCGTCTTTGACCAGTTCAGGTCGGGCGTGGTAGCCAACATCATATTTGCTGAAAGAAACGATTTCACTATCGACGGCCTTAGGATCCCCTTCAAGAAGTCCGGGTAAATCGTTTAAAGATAAGAGCCACTTTTCACGATCAACGATTTTGGCCCAAGTAAAAGCATAGGATTCGGCCGTTTTATCAAATTTATGGATTTTAAAATCCGGCTCGCAGTTGTAGCCCAACGACACTAAGATTCGATGCGAACGAGAAATGTTCTTTTTCATTTCATTTTCCTGTCGAAATAGCTTTTAGATTCAACTGCCTTAATTATGCATTATATTGCTTTTTCTTCATGAAGAATCTTAAATTAAGGGAGCTTATGGCAGTTAAATTTGGGCTTCTTTCTTACAATACGGTGAATATTGGCGACTGGATTCAGAGTTTGGCGGCTTCCCGCTTTCTCCCTTCCGTCGATTATTTCGTCGACCGGGAACATTTGAAACAATTTTCGAGCGCGAACCACGAACCCGTAAAGGCGATACTGAATGGTTGGTATTTGTGGAATCCCAAGAATTTTCCTCCTTCGAACGATATTGATCCTCTGCTGGTTTCCGTTTGCTTTAATGCGAATATTCGCAACGACCGCTTTCTATCCAAAGAAGTCTCAGCTTATTTGCGGGCTCATGGGCCGATCGGATGCCGCGATCAAAATACGCTTGCCTTTCTAAAGGCTCACGATATTCCGGCTTATTTTTCCGGATGCCTTACTTCCACTTTGCTGGGAAACCGCCGAGGGGGCAAAGGGTACATCCTCTGCGTTGACACGAGCCCGGCCGTTTGCTCCTTTGTTAAAGCCCATTCAAAACTCCCAGTACGATTTTTGACAAAAAACGTTAATCCCTCAATCAATCCTAAAAATCGTTTTGCGATTGCCAAGGCCTACCTTTATTTGTACCAGAATGCTAATGCTGTCATCACAACGAATCTTCACGCCGCATTGCCTTCAACGGCTTTAGGGGCGCCCGTGTGCTTGATTACGCCGGATATCGGAGACAAATCTTCCGATCTCAGCGATCGAATCAAGGGCTTAGAAGGCCTTTTCAATCATTTTAGCGAAAAAGAGTTTTTGTCGGGCGTGTCGTATGATTTCAATAATCCTCCAGCTAACCCTAAGGAATTCGAGAAAATTCGAGATGGTCTCGTTACCACTTGTGCTCAGTTCACGGGTTTCGATCGAAAGAGTTCGATCTTTGAAGCGGATTACGACCCCCTTGTCGAAACGATGGGTTGCCTTTCCGATAACGTTTCTGATACGGAACGGGGGGCTCACTTCGTTCGAACAAAGGCTCTCATTAAAATATTGGTGAATCGGCAGCTTCATAAAAAAGACATCAACGATTTGCCCGTCGGCGCACCTGATAATTTTCTATTTCATTAAGCTTGAAAAAAATCTTTGTAAAATCTGAAAAGTTATTTGCGATTACATGAGCGAAAGCTTGTGTGCCTTGTGCGAAACCAAGCGATGGCCCAACTCTTGGTTGGGTTAAGTGAAATACATATATAAGACTATTCTATTTCATCTAATAAGTCCTTTAACTGGCTCTGCTTTGAGTTATGTTTTCGGCGGAATTAGTTTCCAAGGAAAAATCAAAGAAAAGAAAACATACAAATTAATCCAAAGATTCCAGACTGCGGTATGAATGCGATTTTTGATTGTTACTTTTTTCAGAACCGAATTTTGCGTGGGGGTGGATGCCGTGTCATTTTCATTTGAGGCTAAAAAGCATTGTGGGACCTTGAGAAAAACACAGTCATTTCGTTCAAAGAATCTTTGCCAATCGGGCATGATTTTTCCATAATGGATAACACCGCCCCAAGGATAGTCGAATATTGGTAGATGGCTATCTGTTAAGACCAAGGTTCTTTTGGATAAGAAAGCGGCTCGCCGCGACCCAAAACTTTCAAATTGCCAAGCTGATTCGCCAGAGTGCAGGACCCGTTTTAAATAAGAAACGCGCCAAAGACCCGTTTGGGCCGATACGCATTGCCGAGGTCCTTTTGGCATGTATGACAAAAAAGAACAACGAGAATAGGGCTCAACTCGAAAAGGGTGGGGTGTTTCAAAAGAAATGTAACCTATTTTTTTGTCTTGATCCATTGCCTCTAAGGCTTGCTGCAATTTAGAAACGTTTGTTGGCGATTTTAAATAATAATCATCAAGAGTGAGAAAAACGAAAGGGGATTTAGTTTTTTGAAGAGCTTTTCGTAACCTGTTTGACCAACAAACGTTATCGCTTTTGCAAACACAAGGCCTAATAGTCAGCTGCGGAAATGAGTAATTCTGGTTTGAAGTACTCAGGATTTCACCATGGTAAGAAGGAAAATAACGGATCCATAATTGAAAAAAACCATCCCATAGCCAAGAACAGCCTGAATAAGTGCAAAAAATCAGTGGGATATTGTTCACATCTAGGCGAACTTTTTGGTCTGTCTGCTTATTACTTGTTAATGCGCCAGATTTCATATTGTTCTTTCTACACCTGCATCAGATATAGTTTCAGGAGCCAAGGGTGCTTGGCAAAGAAGACAAAGCGGAGATACCTTTTTTTGTTGATGAAATAGTAAGAAGGAAGATGATGGTCTTGCAAAAAATGAAGGGTTCTCTTATACGCAGCAATGGAATCGTTGGGCCGATTTTGAAAACAGAAATTTTCAATATCCTGAATTGTTGTTTTCAATGCGTAATAGTCGTGACAGAAGGCAATGCGTTCCTTCGAAAAGCCAATAGCGGAAAGAACGTCTATCATTCCTTTGTTGATATCATTATGGCGGGTCTTATTATTTTTAGAAGCTGAATGAGGGTCTTTCAAGCAAAACGAAAGAGGCTTATTGATATAGAGCATCGGTTCCCTACTAAGAGCAAATTCGCGGAAGATTTGGATGTCGTAAAAAGGTGCCTCAGTCGTTTTGGCATCCAAAATCAAACATGAAGGGTTCATCTTATTGAAAGCGGAGACGGAATAAGCTCCAGGGGAATAGATGACATCTCTTCCGAACATGTCGTTGGGTAGTTGATCTTTGCGTCTGAGGTTATGCCTTGACATGGTTTGGCTGACCCCGCTCTTCGTTTCAATCCCTTGACTGTCGTATTGATAAAAATCTGTCTTGATCCAAGTACGGTCCGGATGCTTCTTAGATGCTTTAGCTATGGTCTCAAAAAAGCGAGGGTCGAGATAATCTCCAGAATCAAGCCAAGTGAAAAAAGCTCCGCTCATCTTTTGAAAGCAATGCTGATGGGCCAGGTCTACGCCTAAATTCTTTGCCCCTTTTTCGTAAATCACTTTATAGGGATGGGCACTGCGCTGTACCGCCTCAATATACTGAGCTACTAGAGCGTCGGGATTTTCTGGGCTGCCGTCATCGTAGATGTAATGGACCAGATTTCCATAAGTTTGCGAAAGCATCGAATCGAAGGTTTTTTGAATTGTGGTATTGCTGTTGTACAGCGTAGTAACAACAAAAAAAGTAATAGGATCTGAAGATTGTTCTACTGGATTGCTCTTAGACATTATTGCCTATATTTGATTACTTTGGCGGGAACACCAACGGCGATTGCGTTTTCAGGAATTTCGCCCTTAACAACTGCCCCGGCTCCAATAATTGCCCCATCGTGAATGATCGATCCCTTAAGGATGGAGACGTGGGCTCCAATCCAACAATCCTTGCCGATGGTCACTGGGATGGTGGTATTGGGCTGTTGCTGAACTGGAATGCCTTTTTTTTATCCCATGATCCGTGTCAAGAATGACGCAATAGGGCCCGATCATCGTTCCCTCGCCAATAGACACGCCGCCTTCTTTTGAAGCATAAAACATTCCACCATCGTTAATAACAACCTTGGAACCAATTTTGATGAATCCATTCCCGTAAAATACGGTATTTGCGCCCAGTGTAACCTTGTCGCCCAAATCGACTTTAATTCCCCACTTGGCGGTAACTTTACCAAAAGTAACTAAGCCTTGAGGTTTTTCCGTGCATGCGGCCAAGAGTTCTTTTTGGTCTTTTCTTGTTTTGATCTGCAATGCAATACGATGAAACATAATGAAATTATAATCCTATTTATTTTCATTTTGACTGCCGAACGAGGTTTTTCGAAAGAATGGAGCGACAAAGAAGGTTTTCTATACTAAACTTATGTTCGAAGAAACAGGAAGAATTCCATGAATATTGCAGTCGCAGGTTTAGGTTATGTTGGACTGTCTTCGTCTCTCGTTCTTTCTTTGAAGAACCACGTTATTGCTTATGACGTAGTCTCAGCCAAAGTCGACCAAGTGAACCAAAAAGTCTCGCCCATCCAAGATAAAGAGATTTCGGAATATCTTTCGACCAAAAAACTCGATTTGATGGCAACCTCAGACTCGAACCAAGCCTACCGTGACGCGGATTACGTCATCATTGCCGTCCCCACGGACTATGATCCGATGGAGAATTCCTTCGACACCTCTCTCGTGGAGAAGGCCGTGTCCTCTGTTTTAGCCGTGAGCAAAAAAGCCTTCATCGTCATCAAATCGACTGTTCCAGTGGGCTACACCAAAGACCTTCGGGCCAAAATGCACTATTCTCGGATCCTTTTCTCGCCCGAATTCCTAAGGGAGTCGAGAGCCCTTTATGATAACCTCTATCCTTCTCGGATCGTCGTCGGGACCAAACTCGATGATCCTGATCTTCAAAAAGGGGCGGAGGTCTTTGCTAGCCTTTTGAAAGATGGTGCGCTCAAGAAGGACGTCCCGACCCTTATCATCAATTCGACCGAGGCCGAGGCGGTTAAACTCTTCGCGAACACGTATTTGGCGTTACGGGTGGCCTATTTTAATGAATTGGACACCTATGCGGAAGTCAAAGGCCTCAATACCAAAAGCATCATCGAGGGCGTCTGCCTGGATCCCCGGATCGGCGGGGGATACAACAACCCTTCCTTCGGGTATGGCGGCTATTGCCTGCCCAAAGATACTAAACAGCTCCGGGCGAATTACCAAGGGGTCCCGCAGGATCTTATTTCCGCGATTGTCGAGAGCAACAAGACCAGAAAAGAATTCATCGCCTCGGAGGTCATGAAGCGGCTTGAAGGCAAAAAGGATTCGGTGGTGGGTGTCTACCGCCTCACCACGAAGGCCAATAGCGACAACTTCCGTTCTTCTTCGATCCAAGACATTATGACCGAGCTCCGGTTCAAAGGGATCAAAGTCATCGTTTATGAACCGACGATCAAAGGGGACAGCTTCGAAGGCTACCCCGTCGTCTCCGATTTGACGGCCTTTGCCCATCTTTCTTCCGCGATTCTTGCCAATCGAATCACCGAGGAATTGAAGCCCTTTGAAAAGAAGGTCTATTCCCGCGATTTGTTTGGAAGAGATTGACTTTGTCCCTAAGTTTTTCTGTGTTCACTGCAAACAGCGAATCAAACGTTTTGGCCATTCTTGGTTTTCTTCGACTACTTCAAAAATTCTATCAAGCATTTTATGGCGATATCTTTTCAATATTCCTAAAGAAAATTTGACTGTGTCACATCTGGTGCTGTAGAAAAATTCCGCGATTTTGATTGGTCGGCTCGGACGGAACAAACGTTAAAACAAATTGAGAGCGAATTTGCTTTGCTGTGTCTAGAAGGCCGTTTTTGCTGACCAAAGTTGGCCCGACTCTTTTAAACACTGCTTTTTAATTTAAAACAAAATCCTAGAATTATCTTTATCGGTTTCGATGTAGACCAGCACGACCAAACCAGAACCTATTTAGGAAATTATTCGCAATCCAAATTGCCCTTCATTGTTGAGAAAGCTCCTAGGCCCATGCTTTGGACGTCTTTTGTTAGAAGAGATTATTTTCTGTAACTTTTGCGAAGGGGCGAAGACCATTGGACCTTTGAAAGTTTTGTTTATTGGAAAGCCAGGTTTTCTCGTAAGAAGGTTCTTCTCTATGCGGATAGTTTTCAACACCCACTTTGGTCGGCTCCTCTCGGTGAAGTGGTCCATGTTGGAAAAGTTTTGGAAGTTTTTCACTTCGGAAGAATTGAAAGAAGCAGGCCAACCGAAAAGCCTACCTGGAAATTTCCTTCGAAGGCTCCCAGTCAAAATTCCGACAAAACGTTTCTTTAATGGATTTGTCGTAAATTTCTATCTTTCCTTTTTCGCGAAGCTAGGTCGTCAAAAACCTTAATTTTCTTTTTCTTAAGCCAAACCCTTTCATCTTATTGGTTTCGGGCATTACACAAAAAAGCTATCTTAAGTCGCGTTTTGTTCTAGACATGAAAAAAGTGTATTGCGTTTTTCAAATAAGTCGAGAATATTACCAATAGGGATTCTTTCCAAAATCAACAATTTTCGAATTTGGAGGGACTTCTTGCGGAGAAGGACGGACCCAAGATTCGTTATAGTGACCCCAGGCCTGATTGGCATCCCATCTTCCTCCTTTAATCCCAAAAAGTAATTGAATGTGGGCATTCATGACAATCACTTGTTTTCCAGATTGAAACAAAAGATCGCCGAGGGGAAGGCTGTACGACCCAGCTCCGATTAGCGCGATTTCAAAATCTTGCTTCATACAGCGCCGGAAAAGATCCAAAAGTGTTTCTTCCCATGTTTTAAACTGGGGAATAGCGTCGGCGTTTGTGACTGGGGCTTGGACTACCTTAAGATCAAAAGCGGGGAGCGTATCAGAACTTGGATAAATGAATTCTCTCTTCTTGTACTGAGACTTTATGGTTTCTGCAAAAGAGCTAACAACAAGAACACGTCGCCCCTTTAGACACGCCGAAAAGGCGGACGAACCTGCGTCCCCAAAGCCATATCCGTTAGATAAAACGACATCCCCCTTACAATAGTGACGAATCCAATAGGGTTCCATCTTTAGGCCCCAGGTTCTAAAAATGGTCATATGCCGAATGGCGTTTTGCATCCGTTGACAGAAGATGTCAAATCCTTCGGGGGTCGTTGAAAACGTTCCACAAGTACGTTTTGACCACTGTATCACATAGTCTGAGTAGCTTTTTTGTGCGCCTTTTTGGATAAATTCGTGATCGATGAGAATTGAATTTTCCATCATCCCAATTCGGCCATAAAAAAGAGGGTCTCCAGATTAAACGCTTTGCGAAATCAAGGCGTTTGTTATAGTCACATCCTTAATTGGTTTTCCGGTACAGTGCTTTTTAGGAGGGAGGTGTAGCTTTTGACGGACGGCTCCCCAGTTTTTGGCGTGTATGGTTTTAAAAAGAAAGGCTGACGGTTTCATTGTTCTTTCATTTTGTTCTTTCTTGGTCGCTTATCAATGTTTTCTGAATTTCCGGAAATTAATGTGTTATTGGCTGGCAGTCCTCATGAAAAATTGATGGTGATGCAATGAAGAGAGTCTCTTCCGATACGAGCAGATCTTTGAAAGATATTATCTCATTTATCAAGTGATACAGGACGCCGTCTTTTGGATTAAACGGCACTTTTGGCAATGAAGAAGCGGTTCTCATTTCTTGGCTAAGAGATAGTTCTCGAGCTTAGTCACAATTGCCATATCGACATTCGCATAAAACTTTCTGGCAAAGAAGCAGTTCTTATTAGCCTTGATCTCGTCAAAGTCCTTTTCAGTGAAGACCAGTGGAGTCCAATGCTGCGAGTTCCATTTAATCATCCGCTTGCTGGCGTCTTGAGCGTCGTCCTTGCCATTATAACCATACATCCGATAACGGAACTTGGAATTCATGGCTAAACTTTGGAAAGCTTCCTCTTCGTTAGCTAAGGCGTAATCGAAGGTGCGGTGGAGCAATTCTTTTTTCTCAACGATATAACGGGCAAAGTCATCGGGGATCGAGAAAGCTTGCCAGCCATTGTAGACGACCGGGATTTCCTTATTGTGCCTGAAATGATTGACTCCAAAAGCCCACTTGGTTCTTACCCAGATTTTGGCTAAAACTTTTTGAACCTTGCTATGCCGGAACTTCTTCGATTTGAAGAATGGGTATTTCACGCCGCATTGGCGTTGGATGCTCTTGAAGGTATGACAGTTCACGTGCATGTAGATCATCTGATTCGGATCGTTATCGAAGAATTCGTGGATTTGATCCTGAGTCTTGATGGGAAGGCCAGCATCTGTCAAAAGGTGATAATAACCGTAGTGACCTGTAGTGACGGCTAGTTCGATTAAGGCCATTTCGACCTGTATGAAATCCGCCCAAAAGACGTCCACGCGTTTCTCTAAGAAATAGATGTGGGAGTATTTAGCTATGAAATCCGATTCGTGGACCTGGTCCCCATCGATATAGATGAAAACGTCGTTGCGGGGATCGTCGATCAGCCTTAGGGCCGCTTGGGCGACCGGGAGGTTGCCGTGTTCCATGATGAGATAGGCGTGTTTGGACATAAGGTTATTATCCTACTTTTGGGCAAAGATATGAAAAACCAATAGGTCTGTGCCTTTTCCTATTTTTAAATCATGGGTTTCGCAGGAAATTATCGTTCCAGTTAGCAATCATTATATCAATCCTAAATATTCCTCAGGGTGGCTTAACTCCTTAACTGCGTTCTTAAAATACTCTTCATAGTTCCACTGAGACTCTTCAATATCTTCGTCCAAATAAACGTGGCAGTAACTCTCGAAGAAAGCGATTAACTCATCAAAAAGATGGTCGATGTAGTTTTCTTCAAGAACAATCCAATCCTCCGCGAACATACCATTTTGGTAAGGATGTTTTTGGTTCGAGACAACGTTTTTGGGGAAAGAATCCTTTAAAGCCCCGTAAGACAAACGGGAATTGTGTTTGAGAAAATTATTAATTTTATGCAACAAGGAATAAGCGTTGTAGTGGGACAAATCACAAAGCTTGATGGCTTTTTTTGAGCGTGAAAGGCCATTGGTAAATTGGGAAAAGGATTTCAAATCAAAATCGATTCCCTTGTAGCCGTTTTTGGAGACGACGATGAAAGTATAACGGTCCACCTCTGACGCAATCTTTGAGATAAATGAGAAATAAAGGGATCGGATAACTTTCTCATATTTGGCGTAACGTTTGAGGCCTGCCATTGTGGCTTCGATTTCAATCTCGTCATAGTCATCTGAACAGCTTGTCTCCATCAACTCGCCAGTTCGAGTATCGCCCTCAACCTGTTGGGGAGTTCGGATCAGTTTAAAAACGGGTTTGTATTCTTCGTTCCAGTCGGTTCTAAGAGCTTGAAGAAGATCACGGAACTCGTTAACGCTGTAGTCGTAGCGGTGGGCCCTTTCCGGAATAATCTCCAGATGTTTGCCTTCATTCTTGAAGAATATATCTGGGACAAAGTCTTGAATGCCAATTGCTTTACACATGGCGCAATAACGATCAACGTCAACATGAATCTTTCTATCCGCTGAATGAATCCCCCAAAACTCGCTATTCGTAAATGAAACGTGCTGATGGCATGGATCGTTCCCAAATTTTGAATAGTCATATCTGCCAGTAATACCAGTTAATTTCATAATTGCTCTCTCTATTTTTTTATGTTGGTTTGTAAAGTAATAACTTTGAGTTTGCCCAAGGGCTTCCATTATCAAACTTTGTTTTTTCTTATAGGAGAAAAGGCAGATCAAATGCAACCAGTTTTGCTTGTTGTCCTTCTCAAACAATATAAGCTTTTTTCTTTTCTTTGTATCGGTGAACATCTTCCAAAGAACAAAAACAAATTTAAATGGAACGTAATAAAAGATAATATATGAATATTGTTGGTTGAAAGAGCCATGAAACAAATTTTCTCTATTAAGGCGTCCGGGGAGATCTTCGGTGGCGAAATTGAGTATGCCCTTTTTAAATATCGTCAAAAAATCCAACCGGCTCGCCTTGCCATAACTTACGGAGTAAATGGTTCAGGGAAGTCAACTATCGCCAGCTTGTTTCAAAATGAGTGGAACGCACCGGAGGGACTTCAGATCACAATTGCTAAGCCTGCTCTTACTCCCGAAGAGATTAACGACATTAGGAACAGAACTTTCTTGTTTAATGAAGATTATATTTTGAACCATATCAAATTTTCTAAATCCCAGTCTCTTGAAGGAATTGTGATGTTTGGCCAGCAGGTTGCCTCTGATAACAAAATTCAGGAACTGGAAACAGAAAAAAAGAAATGGGAAGGCGAGTATGATTCTAAATCTTCAAGTCAAGGCATAGTCCAAAAAGTTCTGGATGATTTGCAAGGAGAACTAAGAAATAATCTATCAAATTTATGGGCCACCCGGGAGCAGGAAATTGAAGGTCTTCAAACTAAAAAACGTGTGAGCTCAACTATCCTTGAGGAGATTAAGAAGCCGATCGATCCTGAAGCAAATGCCGCCAACTTCAAAGAGGAATTAAAAGATTATTTGGCTTTAAAAAATGCTGGCTCCTCTTCTTTACCTCCACTTCCTCAAGAAATTGTCTTATATGAGTTCCCTTTTGATCAAATTAACACTTTGTTAGCCAAAGCAATTAACCAACAAGTCAATGTAACTTCGCCTTTCGTTGCGCGAATTCAATCTGAGTTGAAGTCAGGAAATCAGCCTCGGATTGAAAATTCAAAATCATACTTTGCACAGCCGAGGGCCTATTGCCCTTACTGCATGAGAGACATATCCTCAGCAGAAATTTCTGAGCTTTTGGGTGCAATCAACATGGCCTCTTCTCATGAAGCAGAAGATTTCCTAAAGCAGTTGCAAGCCGCCAAACTTCCCGAAATCTCGTCAGCCTTTTTAAGCAGCTATGATTCATTAGATAGAGCAGTTTTTGACTCATTTTCCTCGTCCGTTCGTGAGATAAACAAATTGATTGGTTTAGTCAACGAATCACTAAGCAAGAAAGAACACAATCTTTATAGCAAACAGGAGCCGCTTCCTCTTTCGGTGCTCGGCATTATCAGAAAGTTCAACGAAACTCGGCAGAAATTTTCGGAAGCGGTCACTGCATTTAACTCAAAAATTTTGCATTTGTCTTCGCTTCAAAACAAACTCCAAAAGGAAAATACAAATTTAGCGAGAAAAGAAACGGAAAATCTTCAAGCTTCCATCGATGAAAAAGGCCAAGAAGTTAGTCAACTCTCTGAGGAAGCTGAAGCAGCTAAAATAAAAGTTAAAGAAATTGATAAGGAACTGGAGACTGAAAATGCCAAAAAGAAAAGCGTTTCTATTGCTGAGGACTACATAAATAGACAACTGAAAATCATCTTTGGAATTTCTGAAAACATTCAGATCATTAATAGTGATGGTCAGTATTTTATAACGAGGAATGAGAGAAAACTCGACCTTTCAAAATTGTCCACTGGTCAAAGGAACGCTATTGCCTTAGTTTACTTCTTTTCTTCTTTGGCCAATGGTATGAAAGAGGGAGAGCCCTACAAAGATCCGATGCTGTTGGTAATTGACGATCCTGTAACCAGTTTTGATATCGGGAACTCGGCTGCAGTCACCGGTTTTTTGAGATCGGCAATTGAAGATGTTCTTCAAGGTAATCCGGACTCTCAGGTGATAATTTTTACCCATAGTATTCAAACGGCCATCTACTTGGGAGACTCTTCAGACGGCGAGCCAAGGAACGATTCCATCTACAATGTTATCGACTCTTTTTCACTAGAGAACGATGTCAAAAGACCTGTTGACACCTACTCCTATTTAATGAAGACGGCCTTTTTGTGCGGAAAAAACGGCGCCGAATGTAGCGGAAATGAAATTCGGCGTTTGGTCGAGGCATTTTCTACTTTCCTATTTCGGAGCAGTATTAGCAAAGTCTTGGCTCAAAAGGGCCAGAACGCTCGGCTTCCTGAATCACAATCAAAGTATTTTCAGTCCACTTTGCTTGTCCAAATCCTGAACTCGGAAAGCCATTCTGAAAACGGAATGAAAGATATTGATTCTTTAGCCATCAATCCGTGGACAAAAAAGGAAACAACACGAGCCGCTCGCGATGCTATCATGCTCCTTTATTTGCTTGAGCCCGCACACGTCTTAACTATTCTTGAAAACGAAGGGCTAGCAAATCCGGAAGAAACCATTAAACAATGGATCGAAACTGCTCAGTTGCGCTCTTAATTTATATTTCATTGGTTACTGCTTTTTAGCTTCTAAAAGGAAAAGGTTAATGCGACAACGAGAAGACTTCTTAATTGTCTCGCAACGAAGACGTGAGAAAATTTGGTGCCTTGTGCAATCTAATGACAAGATTTCATCCTGAGGATGACTATCGGGCCTAAATCAATCAAATTTGGAATCTTTCTTTGGACTGAATATATCCTTGGCAGGAGGGTGACGGCATGGATAAGATAACTGTTTCCGCTTATTTACAAAGACGAATGACGAAGTTGGCTTCTAGCATCATTTCTAACTCTTCTCGATCAGATGTGACAATCAAGGAAAGTCAAACTCCCTCAGAGCCCCTTGAGGGTTGCTACCGCCTTGTAAAAGAGAAAAAGGCTTTTGGGACGCTTTCAATTTTGCCTTTAAAAGGTTTTAGATATCGATGGACTGGTGAATTGTTCTTTGATAAAGACGGCCTAACTACATTTAATGGTGACGTTGCGCCGGCTCCCTTTTCCCCCATGTTTTATTTTTCGAAGAAATCCTTTTCGTTGTTTGAAATCCTTGGCCCTATATTCATGTTTCATCCTGAAATAGGAAAATTGGTCCTTTCCAGAGGAATCATCGGTCGAATTAATGACATCCTAAAGCAATCAATTTTTAGTGTTCAACTGGAAGACTGCTCTTCTGGGAACCTCCAAGATTCTTTCTCCGTTGCTGTTAACGTCGTTTCATTTGGGGAAGAAGTCGTTTCGCTGGACCCAATTCTCCAGTTTTCAAATCCAAAACCTAATATGACATTAACTCAAAATCTGAAAGCTATTTTAAGTTCTGCCAGTAGTTTGCCGACCGCTCCGAAGGATTTGATTAAGGCTTCTATATCACACCTTTGGGCCGTTAATGTCGGACAAGGCAATTGTACGACAAGCGATTTAACGAACTCTGAAGCGAGCGGCGTTCTTTTTGATCCTGGTTTTGAATTGGACGTGGCTCCTGGGAATTCATCGACTTACGCCTATGGTCAAAGTTACTACCGAGGCCTGTCTCCTAATGGATACGTTGTTTTGTCTCATTTCCACACAGATCATTACCTTGGAGCCGCAATCGCTGCCGCTGCATCCACCAATATTTGGAAACGGACTTGGATAATTCCTTCCATTCCCGATATTCAGAAGTTCTCATATCCTAATTGCCTAATTAGCTTCTTGAGTAATTTGCTTTGGCATGCAAAGGGCCATGTCTATATAGTTGACGTAAAGGAGCCCTCAAATTATGGCTTGGGCATCAAGTTGTATAAAGCAGGCTCACTGAAGTCACGAAACTCTGGAATTGTTGCCGAAGTTCAAGTCGGTAACAGACTTTGCCTTTTACCAGGTGACCTCGGCTTTGGGCACTTAATTTCAAAAGCGGATGAGCATTTTAATGTGATTATCGTTCCCCATCATGGTGCAAAAGCAACGTTGCCCATCCCGAAACCTTTTTCTTCTCCAGATTTTTATTGTTTGTATTGCGGCGTCAATAATTATGGACACCCAAATGAAGATACCTTAAAAAACCTTAGTAAAGAAAAAGTCCCCATTAGGCGTTTTCTAAATAACTTAAATTCCGATAATAAACTAATTTGTTATAAATCTTCAAATTCTCCAAAGATTCTGGATACATATTCAAAGCCGATACTCCGAGAGACTTTTCTTTTAGTATAGATTGTTTGCGCGGCTAAATAATTCAAATCGGAAAGGGGTTTTCTCACCAGTCGAATGCTGAATGCAGGATTTCATTTGGATAGATAATTCGTCTTTCTAGTTGTCTAGGTGCGAGGCAACTTCTAACCCATGTAATGTGATGTCTTATTCAGACTTGCTGGTTGGCACTGAACAAAGATTCATTTTTCGAATGAAAGGTGCAAAAAAATTGCACCTAACGATAAATAGTTTATTATTTATACATGCTTAAAAATTAATGACTATCGTGCATGGTGTTGGTGATTTTCGAGCCTGTTTTGGCTTCGGCGTATAATGGCCTTGCCAGATCGGATTCGCATCCAAGATAGATTTCACGTGGCCGGCGCCTCTTGGGTCCGGTCTG